>ERZ857757.17-NODE-17-length-244904-cov-49.871811_pt1 | contig 244904 bp, 224 predicted proteins | sample MGYA00519764_ERZ857757 | MGnify/ENA primary metagenome ERZ857757 (study PRJEB31778, sample SAMEA3449359) | human gut metagenome | biome: human gut; feature: human-associated habitat; material: faeces | place: United Kingdom | collected 2010/2012 ...
CATCGCATTTTCCTTAATATCTTCTGCCATACTTAATACATTTAAGGGGCAAAGAGTATGGCAGAAAAGCGAAAGGAGGAAATAAATAGTTAGTTCAAGTAATAGTTATTGACTTCCAATCTGACCATTTCGCTGCTCCATCGACATTATAGGCAGCTCTAACTTTAATTATGCTCATATTATATGCAACTTTAATCTGTGCACCTTCAAGCCCGGTCGGATTTATCGAGATAAGACAACCATCTATTCCACTGCCATCAATATCTGATGTTGAATATGCAACATAATTCCCGACGATATTAAGGACGTCAGTCTTAACATGTCCTTTATTAACAATTGCCTTATTCGATATAGCATTTAATACGCTAATCAACACGCTGTTATTTCCTTTCAAGCCTCGCAGATAATCCACACTGTTGGTTACAGTCATTTGCTCTTCTCTAATATCCTGCTTCTCTGCCATACTTAACACATTTAAGGGGCAAAGGATTCGGCAGAGAAACATAATGCTGCTTGGTTATAATCTATTTATGGAAAATCTTTGAACACTACTTCTTAAATTTGTAACTCTTATGGTTTTACTGCCGTCTTTTATTTGCTCTATATTAAATAAATTCCCTACGATGTTGGACGAATCAATAACGGCTTTAAAATCTTTTTTATAATAAGCTAAATGGAATAGGAAACTGGAGCCATTAAGTTCCTCGCTGACAAATAGAAATATTCCATAATAAGGAAGAGGAATATCTACACTGCCTTCCCCTACAATACTATATTCGACTCTTCCTTGTCCAGCGCTTGCCATCCCTTTCTCTTCCATAGTTGCTACTGGCATTGCGCTTGCCACCTCTTCCAATGTTGGTGATATACTGTTGCCGTTTGCCGCCAGTCCACGCAGCCGTGCCGGAGTTCCACCACTCATCGCATTTTCCTTAATATCTTCTGCCATACTTAATACATTTAAGGGGCATAATTTCCGGATGGAAATATTACCCGATTTAACATTTTAATAATTAACTCGTTTTGTAAATTATAAATCAAATTTTTCCGTAATATCTGAAGAACTCAAAAGGAGTTCTCACATCAAGATAACCGTCTACCTCTTCGTTGGCTTCCGCTTCCATTTCAAACGCGGAATTTCCGTAAGCCTTATCACCTACATTTATCCAACACCGGTTACGGCATAAGTGATACATGTAGGATATTGCGTACTCCACACCATACTGGAGGTAGAACCACAACGGGCATAGCAGATATACCCATAAGTTGAATCCGGTAAACAGCATGATTACCGTCAGCAGCACAGCGGATGCAATCATGCATTCCTCCCATTGGCGCACATGAATCGCCTCATGGTTAAGTGTACTCTGCTTCATCTCCTCCTTGCTTTTCTTGGTGAAGACGAAACATCCCAATGTGATGGTGTTGTAACCCTGCCACAGCAGCCATTTCGCTAACTTGCTTTCATAAAAAACTTTCATACATCTTTCCATTTATATTAGTTTGTTAATTAACCGGGTTTTCGTAATCATGGTCACCCAAATCAGCATACGAATACGAAATGCCATTTTTATTGGTTGAAATCCAGACTCCTCCCAATGATATGAATTCATAAACACCAGGCTCTGTGATATGAGCTTTATTGCAATAATGGTATTGACCGTCAACCAACTCCATATCATTAAATCCGTCCGATGTCACAACTGACACATAGCCATATGTGCTCCCTGAAGAATTATTATATATGATCAAGGATATTTTCATACCCACACATTGGGCAGAGCTGGGAAGCATGTATTCACTTTGGCCTATTTTACTGGGACGCCCATTGCCAAAATCCGAACCAAAATTGGGGTTCAGGTAAAAGTAGCCTTCATTGGAACTAAACCCATGTATCTTTATGAATGCCGCTGTCGCTGTAATTTTTCCTTGAACATTGACTTCTCCAGTCTCACCATCAATGTTACAAGTGACATTTCCATTCTTATCCCTTGCCAATACGTTCTGTACCACCAAATCATCCACAAGGATTTCATCGGCACGTATCTTTCTTATTAAAGCCATATCCATAGCTACAAACATAAACTGCTGTGCCGCCTCCCAATTCGCATCACCGTCTATCGAGGTAGGTGCGACAGTGACCGACGTACCGTAAGCCCGTACCCGAAACGGAATGGTGCGATTGTTGAATGTGGCCAGTACGATGTCATGGTAATCTTCATTCCAGACATATGTGTTGCCCTTGGCGAAAAAACCTCTCGGACGCGGCTCACTGGCATCCCGTCCGCTTGAACCGTCATAGCTGACACCCACGGACATCTCCGCAATGAAACTGTCATTCCATGCCGAAGCGTCAGCCTGGCTCTGGTAACAGCGGACAGAGAAAGTTGAATACCCTGCAGAAGCGTTGACCGTAATCTCGGAAGCCCTCGAAGGCCCTGCGATGGCGCTCCATATCCCGTTGCTGTACCCCCGTGCGGCCAGATATCCGTCCGGATAAGTCAATGTGGCGCTACCAAGCGTCCGCTTGGCATAGACGCGGAAAGCTGAAGGAACAAGCGAACCGGCATTGCTCACCCGTATATTGCTGCATGTACTGATGAGATAGACCATGCTGCCGTCTGATGTCAGTTGTTCCCATTCGTCGGTGTTCACTTCTTCGGTAATAATATAACCGTAGGACTTGCCGCCGTTCTGGGTCTGAGTGATTCGCCTCCCGTCATGAGTTGTCTGAGTCCATAGAGGTGGATTCGACGTCTCAACCTTTGAGAGCCAGGAGCGACTCCCCATCGTACAGATGGTGAGCTTTTTATATGGAGTATTAGCGGTTCTCCACTCACCGCCAGCCTTGACTGATTCGCCGTCACCGCCCGGTTTTCCAGGATTACCGTCGGTACCGTCCACAACCATAGGAATAGTTTCCCGGTCCACGACCTGCCCACCCACATAATAGACAAATTGTAACTGCGTCGTGAAGTTCTTCGGAGAGATGGACGTGCCGTTCTGTATCTCGACCTCTGCGCCTCCGTCCTTACTGTATTTCAGTACGCCATCCGTCGTGATGGAAGTGCTACCGCCTACAGACTTGGTACGTGTACATGACACCCCGGCTACACTATAAGTGCCGTCCTTCCGTTTGCTGACTGAAGAAACGGAAGGCACCAGCCTATAAAGTATCGCATCACTGCCCGGATTACCGGCACGCACCCCGGTAATGGTGAACACCAGCTCACGGCTTATATCCGTATCTTGCACGGTAGCCGTAACGGTTATCCTAACCTCTGAACGTGCAGGCATTGAAATGCCGGAAGCCACGGTAAACGCTATCACACCCGTATTGACATTGTAGCTCTCCGTGACACCTGCCGGGGTCACGCATGAGATGGACTTGAGCTGTAGTTTTTGCGTGCCATACCACATGCCGACGGTCGTTTTGAGCACGGACTGCGCAACGGTTTTCCCCTCATATGTCAAGGCAATGCTTTCCATCTCATTGTCGAAATCGGCTACAATGGCCGACTCGCCGTCAAAGCCCCATTTGGCCCAGATGGCTGCCGGTGAAAACGCACTCCATACACCGTCCTTCTTCGTGCGGCAACAAGCCCACTCGTATGGCAGGCTCTCGCTCACCCCAATCGGATCATCATGCCAGCCGGACGGCACATAGTCATCTACCTGCGAGGTGGCTGGTGTAGGAGGCGTCACATTCTCTGTCGTATGCTTGAATATCCACTCATAGCCTTTTCCATCCTTACCATCCTGGCCGTTCTCCACCAGCAGCTCATACTCAGCGGTATTAAGGTCCCCGGTAATGGTATAACCGTAGGACTTGCCGCCGTTCTGGGTCTGCAGGATACGGCGCCCCTCATTGGTCGTCTGAGTCCACATCGGAGGATTGTCGGTACCATCAGGAGCGACACATAAAAACACACGTCCGGCCATCTTGGTAATACCCATGTAAGGTATATGCTTGCCGGTCTGCCAGTCACCGCAGTTGGTGATACCGGTACCCACATCTCCCTTGTCTCCCTTAGCCGCATATTTCAACCAATCCGCATTGCCGTCTGCCGGCTCTGTAGACGTGCCTTTCTCATTGACACATATCCATGAGCTGCCGTTATGCGTCACCTCATCGTAATAGGCATACTTCTCACCATTTTTCCACGTCCCCTTGAATAGCGGTACCCGGAAAGCCTCGCCGGTGATGTCATCCACCTGAAATATCTTGCCGGACATGATGACGTGGCGAAAAACAGCCGAATAGTTGTCAGCCGGTATGCCGTGAACTGTTCTGCCTTTCTTCTTGCCAATCCACGACATCTCTTGTGCCGGCTCGACATCCCAAGTATTGGCGTGATCAAAGAAAGTAATACAGTTGTTGCCGTTAACCGTATCAATCAGGATGTACGTCTGCCTATCCTCATCCGTGAAGTTACCCGTTTGGGCAAGTACCATCGCATCCCCCGGCTTCCAGTCGGTACCCGGCTTGGGTGTCATGACGAATGTCTTGGCAGTGTAATCGGCAGAAGTCACCCGGAACTTCATCTCCTCGAACCCCTGCAGCTTGCCTTCGGCGTTCTTGGTGACGAAGTAGGTGGTCAGAATGTCATCCACAAACTGGCTCAGCCCGTCGGCATCGGTCAGGTCAGGAGTTATGGTGTAGCTGCCGTCACCGTTGTCGCTCCATTCCTTGACCGTACATCCGCCTCCGGGAGAGGCACACATACGTCCCTTGAAATAGGTCACACGGTTATAGGCAATCTCCGGAACAAACACACGCTTGCGGAATATGCCTTCCTCCATCTCCAGATTGCCGTTCTTGTCGATGTACCCTCCGGATATGCCGGTGAGGAACTCGCCGAACTTGACAGCCTTGGCCGCATGGAGAATGTCATCTACTGTCAAACTGCCACCAACCTCCAGGGAATACTCTGTACGGTCATTCCCGGTCTTGCTGAGAGCTTTTTGCGCAATCTCTTTCAGTACCCTCAGAGCGGACATGACCGTATAGTCAGTAGCCGGCCGCCCGTCCCAGCTTTTCAGAATATCAAGTGACAGCTGTTCCCGCTGCTTGTCCAGTATATATTTCAAGTCCGTCAGACTTGAATCCACCCGCGACTTCCAGCCTTTTCCCACCTGGTTGGTGCATTCTATTGTTGCAATGGAGAGATTGTCCAGTTTGCGCACGACTTTCGTCATCCGCGTGTCCCTGGTCCCGCCCGACGCTGAAAAATACTTGTCGCTCAGCAACCGCACACGCTGTCCCGGCAATAACGGTATCCGGTTCCGGTCTATATAAATATAGTCCGTGTCACCGCCATACTTGGACACGTCCTCACTGTATCTGGCCAGATAGTCATCCACGGCGGCCTTGTAGTCGAGCTCAGCCTGCGTCTCGTATTCCACCGGCATACGGAAGTTCCAGGGAATATATTCATTCCCGACAGCCGGTATCAGACTGCCACCCGGTATTTGCGTCTTGTCATCAGGATAGGTGTTGATGATTTCCCATTCCCCCGTTTTTGAGTCATAGTTTGCCTCGAAGTCACGCCCGGCAAGGTCCCCTGTCTGGAACGACACATGCTTCACCAGGCCGACTATCTCATTCCCGTTCGGATCAAACTGCATGCCGCTGTCCTTGAAATAATAGACAGTGAACTTGTTCCCGTCATCCCCGGCCTTCTCTTCACTGCGCACAGCCGTCACAGTGCCCGTATAATGGGGGAATATTCCGGCAAAGGCATCCTCCTCCACGTGTTCATACAGACCGTAGTTCGTGTTACGGTCCATATATTGGGACCGGTCAGGAAGCTGGAGACGGGAGAAGCCGTAACGGGAGGGGTCGATGTTCTTTGTCGAGCCCAGGGGAATCAGACGCGTGAAGAACTTTACACTGTCACTGTTCTCCGACTGTGCCAATGAGGTAAGCCCCCGCATATAGCCCAGTTCCACCGGCTCCCCATGCTCGCAGCGCGAAAGGTTGAAGGTGAAGCCGTCCGTCCACCATTCCGTACCGAACGCTTCGGCAATCATTGTGGCGGCATCCCAGCAGGTGACATTATTGTATTCGATGGTCCGGTTGTCTGCCACCACCACGTCGCCGATGCGCCAGACCTCACGCCCGTAGATGCGGTTCATGTTCTCCACCCACTTCTGCAGGTGCTCGCGGGGACCACCGTCAAGACTGAACTGGGGGTTATAAGCCCCATCGGTCAGATGCAAGTACTTCACTTGCTCCGCGTCATGTATGGGGGCATAGAACTTCACCGAATAACTGTAGGTCTGTGTATCCTTCTGCCTGGGCTTGTACTCCTTCTTTATACTGAACTTCACTCCCTCCAGCAGCACATAGTCCTCCACGTCCAGCATCACGTAGGACGGGTGGGTAAAGGAGGCCGACACAGAGTATTCCTTCATCAGTTCCTGGTTCCAGGTGGTGGAGGAGGATGTGGAAACCGTCAGTTTCAACTCTCCGGACCGGTTATAGATTTTGAGTTCCATTCAAACAGCTTTTAATCGTTATTTAAAGAGTTCCGGGTTTCGGTTCCCGAAACTTCATTTTCCATCTCTCTACGACCATCCCGCCGGATACATCCGTCACGGTGTCGAAGTCGGAAGAAGACTTGTAGTAGAACTTATAGGCAGATGTCCTGCCCTTTACCTGAAGGTTCACCCATCCGGAATACATGACCTTCATCAATGCCGCACGGCGGGTCTCGCATTCCTCCGGAGAAGAGGCGTATATGGCGAAGTACAACGTCACGTCCCTGGCCTTACAACACGGAGACGGCAATACCTCCGGCAGCTCCTCACCGTTACGCTCCCGAAAATCCACAGCGGTGTACCCCTTCATTTCAAGCGGTTTCAGCAATTCACTGAAATTGAAGTTATCCTCCCGTCTGTCCTCACAGAGGAAAGCGGAATATTCCGTCCAGGCGTCCTTGCCGTTGACGGTCATGTATCCGGTCAAATCTTTCATACTTCTATATCGTTTTCCATCCGTCCCGGTCCTTGCTTGCCAGGAGGTCGAATATGTCTTCCAGTATCTTGCAGTAAGCGGTATTCTCCGCTATCTGCAGGAATATGTCATGGTCGGCAGCGCGTCCCTTCATCAGTTCCTCCAGTAACTTGTGCATGCCGCTGGCATGGTCCTGCAGGGAGGTGAACAGCCCCTCCAGCTTCGTACCCTGCTCCTGGGTCAAGGCAGTAAAAGTCCCGCTGCGTCCGGACTGGGAACTTGAACTGCCGGAAGAGCCTTCCCAGCCGAAATCCTCCATTATCTGTTCCCGCTGTGCCAGCATCTCATCGATTATCTTCCGGTAATCCCCGCGCAGTTTCTCCACCTCCGTCGAGGAAAGTCCGTCCTTGTCGGCCATGTCAGCCCATGAGTCATACAGTTTCTGTATCCGGTCCTTGTACCGGGTTGCCACCAGTGCGGAAAAAATGGCATTCTGAAGGTACTTCTCAAAACTGTCGGCAAAGTCTTCCGAAGTGGCATCCATATCGGACAGCATGGAGACGAAGCCGTTGTAGAAACTGTCGAAGTCCGTCTTCGTCAGTGCCTCCTTGCGGGCTTCCTGCACCTCCTGCCAGGCTTCCTCGCTCTCGATAATCTGCTCGAGGTAGTTCCGTGTGTCCTCGTGCAGCTCGCTCCAGAATCCGCTTGCTTCATCACGGAGTCTCACCAGCTGCTCATACGGGAGGTCGAAGAGCCCCGTCATGCGACCGTCCCCTATGCCGTATTTATCGAAGTCGCCGCCCAGCACCTTCCTGGCTTGCTCCCAGGCGGACCGGGAAATATCCTTGCGCTGGTCGGTACCGTGCGAGGCGCTTGACCCCACGCCCAGGAACCCCTTGCTCGCACCCGCATTCAGATAGGCCTTGCCCATCTCGCGGGCATAGTCCTGCTGTTTCTTCAGCAGCTCGCGGGCACGCTCATAAGAGTTGTCCGCATTGGCGAAGTCGTCCGCCTCCATGGAGGAGACAAGCTCCTTCTGCTTGGAAATGACCCTGTCGAGCACTTCCATATAGCTCTCGTATTTCTCCTTGGCCTGCTGGTAGCGCCTTTCCGAGCGTTCGCCTCCCCAGTCGGCACCAAACAGACTGCCCACGCTCTTGACGGCACCGCCAACGGTATTCACCACACCGCTTATCATGCCGCCGACGTCCATGCTGAGAAGGGACCGGGCAAACCCGCTGATACCTTCGCTCATGGTGTTGAAGCCTTCCACCACGCCTTTCACATTCTCGTCAACAGTGACGCCGAAGCCTTCCAATGTGGAGATGATGGTACCGGCAGCCTGACCGTAGGACGACATCCTGACCGCCACACCCTGCAGCGATTGCGCCAATGCCGCCTGCTTTTTCAGACGGTTGTTCTGGGCGGCTGCAAGGTTCCTTTCAGCCTGCTCCTGGGTCAACAGTCCGGCTACAAGTCTGCCGGTCTCGTCCCTATACATACCTGTAACCACTTCACCTCCTGCCATTACGGTGTTCAGGTCTTCCTGGGCGCTCTCCACTGCCGCCTGGGATTCGCCGTACTCCACCAGCGAACGTTTCAATTCCCGGAAAGGCTTGCGGTCGGCAATCTTCAGGTCTATATCCGTAAGGGCATCCTGCAATTCCTTTAAATCGGACGGGCGCAGTTCTTTGGCAGCGCCATTGATATATTCTTTCAGCTTGTCACGAAGCGCGGAAAGCGCTTCCGTACTCTGTCCGTCCAGATTGCCGAATACGTCAGCCAGGTTGACGGTCTTCTTGAATTCCCCGAAGTCCAGTTCCTTCAAGTCGTTGTCCCGTTTCTTTTTCAGTGATTCCTTCTCGCCTTCGGTTTCGGCACGGGCTATCTTCAGTGCATAGTCCTGCACGATGGCAAGGCGCTTGTTCTGGTAGGTGCCGTATTCCTTGTTGTAGTCAATCCAGGCCTGGCGGTTCTTCTCGCGCCATTCCTTTTCTATATTGTAGGTGTCCTGCAGGTATTGTACCCGGGCAAGGGCGCGTTGTGCAGTCGCGCCGTCCTTCACCTGCCTCTCCTCTTCGGGAGTCACCTTCCTGCCCGCCTTCCTTGATTTTTCCAGTTTGGCAAGGGTATCGCGTTCTTCCTTGTCGATGGCGGCAAGAGTGTCATTATACTCCTTTTCGGCAAGCGCCTTGCGTTTTTCCCGTCCCTCCACCATCACGGCGATGCGGGCGGCCTCCACTTTCCGCTGGGCACGGATGCGGGCGTCGGCAAGTTCGGCGGCATAGTCAAGTCTGGTACCTTTGGAATTTTCTTTGTCCGTCTTCTCCGTGATCCCGGCTTCCTTCAGTTTTCTGGCGGACTCCATCAGTTTGTCATTGTATGTTTTTGTATAAGTCTCCGCATCCTGCTCCGCTACTTCCTTAATGGCATTCTGTTTCCCGATACCTGCATTCCAGACGGTTTCAGCCCTTGATGTGCCTTGTTTGTCGGACATGGAGCCCGGAGTCCATTGAGGGTCAAGGAACAGGAATGAAACCGCCTTGTCTTTCCAGCTTGGACCCTCCTTCTTTTTCCGGTCTATCTCCGTCTGGGCCTTCAATGCCTTTTCCGCCTCTTCCGCTGCCAGCTTAAAGGCTGCGGCGGCCTCCGCACGCAAAGTCATGGCCTGGATAAAGGCCTCCGTATTTGCAACCAGCGCGTTCTCGGCTTCATCCACATTACTTACGGACACGCCCAGCTTGTCAAATTCGTCCTTATTGTCCGTAATGAACTTCTTTTTCTCCGCCAGGTCATTGCCCAGCTGATTCCAGCGTTCCTGCAAGGAGCGGATTGTAACAAGCTGTCTGCCGAGGCTGGAAGTGTCCAGCGAGTCATTTATCTTTTCCTGGGCATCCGCCATCTCCAGGGCGGCCCTGCTTCCTTTTCGCATCCGGCCGGCAAGCTCCCATATCTCTTTACTGTATACGACAGTCAGCGTGATGGCGGTAGCCATGAAAGTCTGCCACGAGAAAAGGGACGAGAGCACCTGCTTCCATACCGGTGTCGCCTTCTGGCCTGCCGCCGTCAGTCTCTCGTACTCCTTTCTGGCATTGCCCACCGCGTCCGTAAACATCGGGATGTTGTTGGATATTGCCAGGAAGAACATCTGCGGTCCCATGGCCAGTGACGGAAGCTCGCGGGCTATCTGCGCCATGCTCATCTTCACGCTGTTCAGTTTCGGTGCGGGGTCATTGCCTATGACGGGTGTCTCGCTCGCCCGTTTTTTGGCAGCCTCGTATTCCTTAAGCTGTTCCTTCAACCCACCGATGGCACCCTTCAGCGCCTGGATGTCAGCCATCTCCCTCTCACCGGCAAGCCCTTGTTTCTGGAGATTCTTATACTCCTTCTCCAAATCCTTCAGCTCCAGTTTCAGATGCCCGATCATCCGCCTGGTGAAAGCCTCCATGTTGGCCACGTTGCCTTCCACCGACCTCATGCCCGCCAGCGTCTTGTCATCCAGGAATATTTCAAGTTTAATGGGATTCATCAGCGTTTTCCTCCTCGTCAAGCAATTGTTGTAAATAGTCCACCGGAGATATGTCCGGCTGCCCGTTGCGGCTTCTCCTCTCGGCAACCATCTCCTGCGTGGTCTTCTTCCTTCCCGGCACATGGCGGGGGAAGTCCTGCCACATCAGCATCAGCATCGGGCAGTTCACACCGCGCATGATGTAGTCCACACTCCAGCCCGTGTCACGGGCTATCTGTCCCACGAGACCGAACGGGCTATGGGCGGGTTCCATGTACCCCTTTAACTCCCGTTCTGTTTTCTTTGGCTCAGATTGGGCGCTGTCAGGCTCATTACCTCGGCCAATCTGATAATATTCCCGAAAGGGATGGTACTCATCGTACTGAGTGCAATCATCCAGGCGTCTTCCAGGGCGACGGGGTGCATGCAGCTGCGCAGCATCCATGCCACCGGACGGTTCAGAAGCCTGCCCGACACACTGCCGCGAACGATGGCATATGCCACCATGCGGCTCACTGTCCTGGTGTGCTTCACCATAAACTCCAGCTTCTGTTCAAAGGTGTAGGCCCTGAGTTCCTCGTGTGTCACACCCAGTTTCAGATACATCCGTGCCATGCGGCAGCGGCTTTCCAGGGTTGGTATCCGCATCACCCAGCGGATGTGTCTCCCTCCGGGAAGCCGTAGCGGAAGGGAGATGCCGGCATCCGACATGACCCTCTCCGCAAGGGATTCCAGTTCAAAGTTCGGTTTCATGGGCAGCCCCCCATTAGCCTGCAGCCTCGGTACCCGTATCCGGGTCTATGCCCTTGGCGAAGAGCTTCATGCGCTTGCCCTCAGAATTCTTCAGCAGCTCGATGTTCAGAGAAAGCCCCAGCACGTTGGAGGAGTTGATGCCGCCAGCAAAGTCACTGCCGGTCACCTTGGCATTGTAGAAGCGCAGGGTCTCGCCGCTGTCGGCAACCACGTCCATCACGCCCGTGGCTTCCCAGTTCTCGGGGGGCTCCCAGTTGTTCTTGGCGTCCTTCGTGCCACCGATGGTGTTCACCAGGCTCTCGGCGTTCAGCTCTATCAGGGTGCAGGTGAATGCCTTCTTGCCGGGATTGGTGGTGAGTGTCATTACCGGGCCGTCCTTCACCTGCGCGGCGTAGATGTCCGTGGTACTCGGGGCGCTCCCGGCAGGCTGCAGGCCTTCCTCGCTGATAAGGCCGATTTCCTTCCCCTTGAATTTGAGGTGCGCCAGTCCGTAAATTAATCCGTCCATAAATTCTTTTGTTTTTTAAGTTCTGTTCAATCGCCGTTTAATCAGTATCAGAAGAAGGACGGCAACGGCCAGCCGACCTGTCCATATTTGAAACCACTGCCAGCCGGTGGGTTCCCTTATCACCTCAGGAGGCAGGGTCTCTACCGCTGAGGATGTCTCGTTGCGGATACGTGTCAGTTCTTCCGTCAGCATTATTACCTGGCGTGCCAGACTGTCGCAGGTGGCAGTCACCTCCAGGCTGTCTTCCGATATGCGGTTGACATTCACTGTTGCCTGCCCACTACGCTTACTGAAGCCCGTCCCCACAGGTATCGAGGTCAATATCTTCGTCGGAAATGCCGTCCTCGCCACACTGGGAGGAACGGGCTGCTGAAGGAGAGCGAACCCGCTTCTGCCTTGCAGGCTGTCGGTATGATGGCTGGTCTGCATCGATTCCCCCTGACTTCTGCAACTCGATACGGATAGGACAATCATTATAATGGCGGCAAGTGGAAGCCTTACGGATAGTACGGTTGAGTTCACGTACCGCCTTGTTAAGCTTGATGTTCTCATTCTGCAATTCAATTAATGTCCCCGAAAGGTTGTCATACATTTCTTTATAGGCATCGTTCCGCTCCTTGGCGGCGATTACCTTGCTGTTCTCCCGGTGTCTCAACCATGCCCAGAGGGAACCGGCAATGCCGCTCGGCACAAGCCACTGGAGAATCTGCATTATCGTTTCCATGTTCATGGCCAAGTAGTTTTCAATAATCACTTAAAGCAGGCTCCAACCCGTGATAATGTCCTCCATCACGGCAGGTACTCCGTTTTCCACCTGCGACATCGCAGCCGCAAAAGCGCACATCGTACCTTGATCACCCACATCGGGTATATAGCTTGCCGGCACCTGCATCTCCTTGCACACACGGCTGATGTAACCGTTCGTGTTGTTCTCTGTGGGTGGCGCCCAACGTCGGATAAAGTCGGCAATGGTGCGGCAGCCGTGTTTGCGGCGATAGTTCTGTAACAACTTCAGACCGGCACGGTAGCCGTAGGCCATCGTCCTGAACTGGCAGAACGAACGGTCCTGCGAAGGCCGGATTTCCCCCTGCCACACGGTGGTGGCAGAGAGACGGATATTCAGCGGGTTATTGTTGCGTAGTCCTCTGCTCATCACTCGCTGATATCTGAAGTTCCGATACTGATGTAGGCGTTTCCGTCGTACATCAACGTGGTGACCTTGCTTGCGGCACAAGCCACCTCGCCGATGGTCTGGGCATTGGCACTGGCGTTCTTGACGATGAGCAACGAACCTGCCTGGACTTGCGTGTCCAGCGTGAAAGTCGTTGCGGCGGTTCCGGCTGCAATATCCACAATCTGGGGATTGCAGTCATGTACCAGGGACTTGTCTTCGGGTTTGCGGGTTACGGCAACCGGGAACGGTATCTGTACACAGCGGTCACCTTCTTCTGTATAGGGGGCGAAGAAGTCAAAGCTTCTCCGCGATTTCATGTTAATGTAACTCATTGCACTTTAATTTTCAAGGTTAGGATTTCTTCGTGGTAAACATGGCGCCCAGATACTTGCCGGTGATGGGCAACGCGATACCGCGCATATTGAATCCGAGCACATCACCGCGGTATTCAGGGTCGTTCAGACGGTAGTACATGTCCTCCATGCTCTTGGCACGGCAGACGGCGTCACGGTACCATACGGTGGAGGCGATGGCGTCCGTATCGCGTACCGGAGCGTCCCATTCTACTTTCTTGCCCGTAGTACCGTTGTATTTGGGCACCATGGAAGTGACGTGAATTTTGAAGCCGAACATGGAACCGGTGGAGAAGAACGTCTTGAACATCTCCAGGTCCTGGAGCTGAAGGTCAGTGGCATGGTAGGGATGCAGTGCCAGGATTCGTCCTTCCTTGGGTACCTGCATCATGTCAAGCCGCGTGGAGAGCGCCAGGACCTTTTCATAAGTCATGGCCACATAGCCGGTGCCCTGCTTGCTGGCATTGCCGTCGTTGATTTTCAAGACCGGAGTGGTCTCGCTGTCCTGCGTGGGAGCCCAGTTGTAGATGGCCAGTTCGGAGAACTGCATCTGCAGGGACTTCTGATGCCCGGCAGCCACACTCCTGCGTTTCTCGGCGGATTCCTCGATTTCGATGGCGTTGATATGTACGGTGTTTTCCGTATCGAAGCGCTTCATCGGAATCTTGTAAGGCTTGTCGCCGCGTGCCACTACCGGTATCGGATATACCTCGTTGTCGATGAATACCCTCGGGTCGATACCCGCTTCCTGCAGGTTCAGGTACTCGTTATCGGTCCACATGCTGAAATCACGCGAGTCGGAAACGAACGAGGTTTCCGGATAGAACTTCTCGATAATCTCGGGAATCCAGATTTCCTTGTTCAGCCCGTCTGCCAGACAGCCGGTAAGTTGCAACGGAACCAGCGAAAGCCCCATCTGGATGCTGAACATCAGGTTATGGTCGATGCCGATACTCTGTGCAAACAGACCTGAGGTGGCAAAATTGAACAGCATTGCTGTGAGCAGTGAAAAGATGAATTTTGTCTTCATTGTCTTTTGTTTATAAAATGATTATTCCGGGTATTTACCGTAGGCTTCATGGAACTTCTCCCGGTAGAGGTTCCTGTCCTTTTTAAGTTCCTTGAGCATATCCTTTTCCAGGATTTCCTTGAAAGACATGTCTGCCAGCTGCACGTTTCCTCCGGCCTTTCCTTCAGTCTGTACCTGGGAACTGACGGACTGACGTACGGAAATGGAGCTGAGGCGTACTTCGGCCTTTGCAAAATCAACGGCAAAGTCCTCCAGCCAGCTCTCACGTCCTTTGGCGTCAATACGCCCGTCTTTAACAGCCGCGTCCACCAGGGTGACGGCTTTTTGCTTATTGGCTTCCTTCTCCTTCGTCTCAAAGGCCGTCACACGCTCCTGCAATGTCTGTTTCTCACTCTTGAGCGTGGCGTTCTCGGCCTGCAGGCTGTCGCGCAGGGTAATCAGGCCCTGTACTGCTTCCCGGATAGCCTGGTCGGATGCGGAGTCCGACAATTTCAGCATCTGTGTCAAATAACTCATATTCTCCTCTTTTTTATGGTTAATACTGATTTTTTTATCCATCAGTCTGACAAGCGCCTGCCCGTCAGACAAGTCTATACGTTTGTTCGTCGCGCGGTCATACATGGCAAGGGCGTTATGGTTGGAACCTATGGGGCAGACGGACATCTCCCGCATGGTCCACTTTATGGCTGTAGGCCCTGTCTGTCCCGGAAGTTTCAATGCGGGGTCATCACTGACCTCTTCAGGAGGCCAGGCGCCGATACTGGCCATGCGCAGGAAGCCGCGCTCCACCTTGCCGGCTATTGTGCGCCCTTTTTCGTCCTCCTCGTCGAAAACGACATCCACCAGAATCCTGCCGTCCTCCACACGCACGTTTTCGCCGCGTCCTATCGGGGTGTCCCAGTCATTATGGTTGTAAAGTACCACGGGGTTCTTTCTGAATTCTTCCAGATTGGCCCCCGAGGTCAGCATGCGGAAACCGTAAGTGTTTACGGATTCGTCATGTACGCAGAATGTATATGTTTTGCCCATTGCTTTTCCCGTTTTGTCTGCTGCAAAATTCAGAGATAAAAAGAAGGTGTGCAAATCCCCCTGTAACAGTTTCCTTCCGGCTGGAAACTGTTACAAGCCAGGTGGAAACCATTACAGACGGATTATTTTAATCGGTATGCGCTGCCTAACTTTGTACTGTAATAATCAAGAGAATGAATATGTCCAAGACACTAACGAACCAACAGAAGAAGGACTGGGCGAAGATGCTCTACATGCAGGGAGAACTGCAAAGCAGGCAGATAGCCGAAAAGGTGGGCGTCAGCCCTGTCACCATGAGCAAATGGAGCAGGGAGGGCAACTGGGAGATGCTGCGGGCGGCAGTCACCACCACGAGGGAGGAGCAGATACGCAACCTCTACATGCAGATAGCGGAAATGAACAAGGCCATAGCCGAGCGCGGTGACAAGTATGCCACTTCCACCGAGGCCGACACCATCAACAAGCTGTCCGCCGCCATCGCCAAAATGGAAGGGGACTACGGCATAGCCGATATCATCAGCGTGAGCAAACAGATCCTTTTCTGGCTACGCAAGCGTGATCCGCAGAAGGCAATCGAACTGAGTTATTATTTTGACGAATTTGTAAAGGAGAAATTAAGGTAACGCCATGGCAAGAAAAAGACTGACAGGAAACACCAGGGCACTCTCCGACGACTGGGAAGAAACCCTCAGACAGATACGCACACAGACCGCCGTTGACTTCACCATGACCGGGGAGGAAAAGGCAAGGAGATTGCGCGAGCTGGAAGCGGACCCTGTCGCATGGGTGAAGTTCATGTTCTACAGATATGCCAAATACGAGTTTGCAGGATTCCAAAAGAAAGCCATCAGGCGCATCATCGGGCATTCAGACGGGAACTGGTACGAAGTGCTGAGCTGGGCGCGTGAGCTGGCAAAGTCCACCATCGTGATGTTCATAGTACTCTACCTGGTCATCGTGAAGAAGAACAAGCGGTGCGTCATCATGGCATCGGCGACCAATGACGGCGCGAGGAAGCTGCTGAACCAGTACCGGGCACAGTTCGAGGCGAACGAGCGGCTGAAATATTTCTACGGCAACCTCATCGGTGACAAATGGACGGAGGACTATTTCACCCTCAGCACCCGCGTGTCGTTCATGGCAATGGGATGGGGACAGTCACCGCGCGGAGTCAAGATGGACGAGGTACGCCCGGACGTATTGCTCATGGATGACTACGATACCGACGAGGAATGCCGCAATCCGGAGACTGTGAACAACAAATGGAACTGGTTCGAGCAGGCGCTGTTCTTCACCCGCTCCATCAGCGAGGCGCTGCTTACCGTCTGGACGGGGAACGTCATTGCGAAGGACTGCTGCGTCTCACGTGCCGGCAACAAGGCAAGGGAACTGGCCGCAAGGGAGAAACCTATCGGAAACTGGGATATCATCAATATACGCATGGTGGATATAGGCAAGCCCGATCCGCAGGCGGATTACCAGTTCGGAACGTCCGTATGGCCGGAAAAGAACACTGAGGAGACGATAGACGAGGTACTGGCACAGGTGAGCCTCGCCAGCGGGCAGAAGGAGTGTTTCAACAACCCGGTCGTGGAGGGTTCCTACTTCAAGGAGATACGCTGGGGAGAGTGCCCGCCCATAGGCAAGCTCAAATATATTGTCAGTTACGGGGACCCGGCACCGAGCAACACCACCGGCAGGAAGGCGAAGAAGAACTCCTTCAAGGCGAATTTTCTCATGGGGCTATACGAGGGAACGCTGTATGTATATACCGGATATCTGCGGCATGTCACCAACGACGAGTTCGTGAACTGGTATTACTATCAGCGGGACTACGTAAGGGAAAGGACGCAGCAGAGGAACTACATAGAAAACAACAAACTGCAGGATCCGTTCTACCAGCAGGTATTCGTTCCTCTTTTCCTTGCAAAAGGGAAGGAAAAAGGACATTACATCAATATCTCACCCGATGGGCGTGACAAACCTGATAAATTCGTACGTATAGAAGGTAATCTGGAACCGTTGAACAGGGCGGGAAGGCTCGTTTTCAACATACGGGAGAAGGACAACCCGGACATGCAGCGGCTGGAGGAGCAGTTCAGGCTGTTCGATGACGGGCTGCCGGCACCGGCAGACGGACCGGATGCCATCGAGGGGGGATATTACATGTGCCAGCAACTGAACGCCCACATGGAAGCCGGAAGCTACTGGATAGGAAGACGCCCCCATAACAAAAAAAGAATGTGACAAACCATTAAAAATGAACATATATGGCTTATTTGGAAGTAGAGGAAATGACAACCCATATCTATGAGGAGGATATGGATACCATCAGCCATGGTGATGACGCGGCGATGATGTCGGCCATAGACGCCGCCATAGAGGAGGTGCAGGGATATCTTACCAAGTACGACACGGGAAAGATATTCGCCGCCAGGGGAAAGGAACGCAATCCCATATTGCTGCTTTTTGTAAAGGACATAGCCGCCTGGCACTTCTGCAATATCTGCAACGCCGGAGTGGATATCGAAATGCGCGAGAAACGTTACGACCGCGCCATTGAATGGCTCAGGAACAATCAGAACAGGCAGAACCCGAACCTGCCGGCAGCGCCGGAGCAGCCGGGACGGCAAGAGTGCAGGCACTGCGGGGAAATGGCGTTCGGAAGCAACAGGAAACGTGACAACCACTTTTAAACGGAAACCTTATGACAAACAGGAAGAGAAAAAAACGGCAGGCAGGCGCTGTGCCCAAAAAGATTGTGACGCCGGTATATAATCAGATACTGGTGCAGCCCGTGCACAGGGGAATAAACGATATAGGCACATGGAAAAGTGCGCTCAGGGCGGCTGACATGGGGCTGCGCAGCAAACTGTACGACCTGTATGAGGATATACTCATGGACGGGACTGTGACGGATGCCATCGGCAAACGCATAGAGGCGATAACCGACTGCGACATCAACTTTACGGTAAACGGAAAGGAAGTACCCCGGATAACGGAACTCATAGATACTGTGGAGTTCGAGAACCAGCTGAAAGAGATCATGTGGAGCCTTTTCTGGGGAATATCCGTAGACGAATATTCTTTCGTGAACGGGTTCGACTTCAACAGCATACCGCGTAAGCACATACGTCCCAAAGAGAAGCTGATACTGCGGCGCCAGTACGATACGGACGGGATCAGTTACAGCGATGACGGCATGATCATACAGTGGGGAGAGGATGATGATCTGGGGCTCTTGCTGAAAGTGGCTCCCTATGTGATATACAAGCGCGGGGGATTCGGGGACTGGGCACAGTTCGTGGAACTCTTCGGGATGCCGCAGCGCATAGGAAAGTACAACAGCATGGACGAACAGAGCAGGAGGCTTCTCATACAGGCGTTCGAGGAAGCGGGATCGGCACCGTACATTGTCATCCCCAAAGAGAGTGACGTGGAACAGACGACACTCAGCGGAAGCAGCAACGGCGCGCTCTACAACGATTTCCGCAATGCCTGCAACGAGGAGATACTCATAACCGTACTGGGACAGACCATGACCACCAGGGACGGCGCGTCGCTCTCACAGAGCAAGGTCCACATGGAAGTGCAGGAGAAGAAACACCGCAGTGACCGGCGTTTTGTCATACGCATGCTGAACAAATACCTTGTACCGCTGCTTGAAAGCAGGGGATATCCGGTGCATGGCGGCAAGTTCTCGTTCGTGGACAAGAAGGACGAAATCACGGTGAACGACCTGAAGACGCTTTCCACCATGATTCCCATACCCCGCAGTTACGGCTATGAGAAATACGGCATACCTGAGCCGAAGGACGGCGAGGAAATATTTCTGGGGACACCAACCCAAACGGATGGCGAAACGGATGGCGCTGCAAAGGCCAGACCGGGAAAGCAGGATGCCCCCCCGCATGATCCTATAAAAAACAAGGATGAATGTACACTGTGGGAACGGGTGAGGTCTTTTTTCGTAGCAGCCCCGCATCCGGGCGGGGCTGGCATAATCCGCATGAGTGATACCTCCCCTCTGGATGAAAGGCTCATCGCTGCCGTATGGAACGGTGAACTGGCCGGTTTCAGTCCGGAGCTTTTCCGGTTCTTTGCCGAAGACTTTTTAAAGGCTGTTCGAACGGCATTTGAAGAAGGACCGAGAAATGCCGATGTGGGCGTGGCCTACAAATTGTCGGATGACCTGTTCCGTATGGCTATGGAGCAGAACCTGTTCCATTTCTCCGCTGCCAAGACGCTGGCGGAGATACAGGAACTGAACAGACTCTTCCGGGAAAGCGGGAGCTTTGGTGAGTTCCACCGCAGGGCAAAGGAAGCCACTGAAGTATTCAACAAGACCTGGCAGAGGACGGAATACGAAACGGCGGTACTCACAGCCGAGGGTATGTCCACCTACCGGAAATTACGGACGAAGAAAAAGGTATATCCTTTCTGGGAGTACCTGACGGTGAACGACGGCAGGGTACGTGAGGAACACATGAAACTTCATGGGGTCATCCTGCCTGAAAACGACCCGCGGTGGAACAAAATATACCCGCCGAACGGTTGGGCATGCAGGTGTCTCGTGACCGGACGGATGAAGCACCAGGTAAAGGTCGATCTTGAAGAGATGCGCCGGCGTGTGGACGATTTCCTGAAAACGGCCGAATGGAAAAAGGCCGAGGCGCAAGGCTGGGGAGTGAACCGCTGTGACTCGGCACAGATATTCACCGCCGACCAGATGTACATCCGCAAGTTCCCGCAGCAGGCTTCCTCTTATCTGAAGGACATGACAGCCGAACGCTGGAACCTGCCCGGGGTACAGGCCATGAAGAGGGATGCTTCCGGGAATATCCCTGCCAGTGAGCGGAGTGAACAGGAGGTATGGGAAACATACGCTGAAGACGGAAGAATTGTGCTGACGGATTACGACGGCCGGAAAGTGGTTGTCGAAAAGAGACAGTTCGACAGCCATACTGCAGGCAAGGGACGGGACAACCGCATAAGGTACTGGGATGCCATGCTGGAAACCCTGCACGCCCCGGACGAGGTGTGGCTCAACGATGAGATAAAGCATGACCTGCTCGACACCTATTGTCTGTTGAAATACTACAACGACGAGGTTCTGGCCGTAAACTACCGGATAGAGGGGGAAAAACTGGTGCTGAAGACCTGGTATGTCATGCAGACACGCACACCGGGAAACCGGAAGGTAAACCTTAAAAAGGAGATATGGGACAAACGCCGCAGAGGGCTGCTGATAAAAAAGCGTCGGAGTGCATCCTCGCCTCCGTCCGAACCGTAAAGGTGAAACGATCCCGTCGCTTCTCCGCCCGTCCGGATTGGATAGCCGGTCTTGCACTCCTTCTTGGGGCTGATCCTGCCTGGCGCTGTCGATTCTCAGACCTTGCAAATCCCCCTTGCACCCCCGGGGTGTTGGATACGTGTTGTCTCCCCGTCAGGACAGGACTTCGATGCAAATATAGCCATTTTAAAACGTAAGGCAATGGATTTTGGCAAGGAATTGGAACAAAGGGTGAAAGAGGCCATGGAGGCGGTGCCCGAGGCGGTGGCTTCCACGGCGAAACGGTATTTCCTGGAACGTTTCTCCGAAAAATCATTTGACGGTGAGCCGTGGCCGCCATGGAGTAAAAGATACAGACCCGGAAGGGGGACGCTGCTTGTACAGAGCGGAGCCCTGCGCAAGAGCATCGACATAGACGGGATCAGCGCCCGCAAGGTGGTCATTACTGCCGGTGGTGACAGGGTGCCGTATGCACGTGCCCATAACGAGGGGTTCTCCGGCAGCGTAGTGGTTCCTTCCCACAGCCGCACCGGCAGGAAAGGCAAACAGTACGTTGTAAAGCAACACACCCGGAAGGCTTTGATTCCCCGGCGGCAGTTCCTGGGCGAAAGCCGGGAACTGAACCGCATATTGAAGAAAGATATCGGACTACTGTTTAAAAACATCATGGAACAATGAAAAAAGAAATTCTCAAAGCGGTCATGGACCGCATACGTCAGGAAGTGCCGGCACTGCGCTGGGTGGATGCCGACGAAGGACAACTCGACTTTTCGGACAGCCGACCGCCCGTGGCCTTCCCCTGCTGCCTGGTGGAACTTTCCTACCCCGATGCGGACAACATCGCAGTCGCACACGCGTCGATACAACGTGTAGAGGCCGCTGTAAGCCTGAAGATAGGTTTCAATGACTGCGCCTCGTTCAATGCAAACAAACCCGTGGCCGTCCAGGATGTGGCGTTTGCGCGCATCGATTTCCTGGAGGATATTCACAAAGCGTTGCAAGGCTACCGCATGGACAACTGCAGCAAGTCATTCCGGCGCAAGAGCTGCCGGCCGCAGAAACGACCGGACGGGCTGAAAGTATACGAGGCTGTATACATGGCGGAGTTTATTGACAGAATATGATTTCTACCACTTCCAGCAGGGATACATCCGCTGGAGCTGGCGTGCCGTGGTGTGGGTGCTGCAAAGGTGCTCGAAGAACTCGGAACATTCGAGCCAGGCGTTGTTGATCGTACGCTCGTCAACGAAGAACTCCTTCTCCGCAAGAATGACAATCACATCGTCAAGACGGCGGCGCATGATTTCACGCCAATAGTAAAGACGGGCCGTCATCACACGGTTGCGCAGCCGGATACGCTCACTGCGGCTGGAAGCCGTACGGCGTAGCGGAGTGGTCGAAAGCTTGCCGCACTCGCCGTTGAAACCAAGAGGATTGCCCGGAAAAAGTTCTAACTGATTGCCCATACCCCGAAAATATCAATCGTTACCATAAATACCCTGAAAACCTGATACAAAGATAACAATAACGGCATATATACACAACAAAGGCCGCCATATTAATCATACGGCGGCCTTTCGAGGATTCATCGGCGTGTCTTCAACCTCATGGACAGCATGGCCTTGTCCCATAATACCAGAAAAGCATCCCAATAATCCTGAAAGCAGAAATAGTACCAGCTCATTTGCAGATACCATATCGGCAGATAGGCTATGAATATGGCGAACCACAAGGGGATGAGCAGCCAACGAAGCACCAGTCTTGTTCTGTTCATTATACGTCAGTTTTAAAACCGATACCGATAGCCTGCAATCTTTTTAAGGCTTGTTTCTCATAATCCTTTTTAAGTTTCTCACTGATCTTATTTTCCCAGCAATCCACACAAAAAGGTCCATCGGGAACATTATAGCAACCACCTTTTATCGGCTTCCCACATTTCTTGCATTGTAACTCATTATCCATTGGGTTCATATCTTATCAGTTATACTCCAATTATCTCATCATTGATACGAAATATGCTATCACTCACAAAATCGTATATCTTATACATAAGTTCTGGTTCTTCTTTTTCCGGAGAATAAACCATCACTTTTTTGCCTGCACCTTTCATCCATCCGGCTTCTGTATTGGCTGACCGACCACAAGGAAGAACCATTACGCACACATCAGCCCATTGCATACCATTGAAATCAGAATTAAATCCTTTTTGTGCAATCGGATGATTGAGAGCTTCTCTGTATTGTTCTGTTGTCCATTGCTGCCAATTAGGATCTATATCAGACCATTGAAAACCACCATTGCCATGAGGGGGATTCCTAAAGTCATATACTTCGTGACCTTTATTTCTGAGAAACGATACAACATCCTGTTGATATGAGTTTCTCCAACTACTTGCTACATAAATCTTTGCCATACACTATAAATTTTATTTTAAAATTTATATTTTTGCATCGTTGTTGTACTTGTGGCCGAATGGATAAGCTCCATCTGATAAATGGATATGTAGGTTCAAATCCTTCCAAGTACGATTATTGTCAAATTAAATATTGATAAAAATATGACACCACTACTATTAAGTATAGCAGCTGGGGTTATTTCAAATTTATTATCAAATTATATTACCAAAAAATATCAGAAAACAACCCCGGCAATAATATACAACATCACCAATATAAACTATTATGGAGACGTTCAAAACGTTTATCTTGGCAGGGTTGAAAAATAATTTTTTGGAGGGAGCGGGTTTTTCCCGCTTCCTTTTTTATTCATTTCTTTTTTATATTTGAGTTATTTTCTTATTCATTTTTGAATTGCCTTTAGTCAACCCGATATAGCCTGCATCCCGTCTTCTCCTTCGCCCTGAGCAAAAAGCTGGCGGCCTCGTCACTGTCAACTACCAACCTGATGGCGGTAAGCCCTTCCGTTTTGGGCTTCTGCAGAAGCAGGGAGCAGGGCTGGTCATAATAGTTCCAGTAGAAGATGAAATCCGCCACATGGAAATTGTCTATCTGGACAATGTATTTTACGGGAATACGCATAAGACTTCAGTGATTAAATGTTGTTTGAATTCCCTCTGAGGCAGGGTTTCACTTCCCCGTCCGGTACCCAGTCCACCGTAACGATGCCCTTCACTTTGCCAGTGCCGCCACACTTGGGGCAAGGGACCAGCTCCGTGTCCTTTACCGTGATATCCCCCTGGAAATAGCCGTTGCCCTGACAATAGCCGCAGGAATACCCCGGGAATTCTCCGACGGTCTCCCGTCCCGTTCCGAAGTGGGGCGCCGTTACCAGCACCCCGTTCTGTTTCTTGCTCATGGTCTGTTCTGTATTAAGTTCTTTTTCTCCTTTCATAATTCCAGCCGTTCAGTCTGTACACCTCGCGCCGTGCCTCTTCCCTGGTCGGATATTCATTCACCTTGGTGCCAAGAGTGGATGTCCTCGGAGGGAAGCTGTCACCCTGACGGTAGGTGATATCGAGATACACCGCCCAGCACCGACCGCGGGGACGGTACCGGTAACAACGATGTATCTCCCTCATCTCACTGCTCAACCGCATCACTCTCCTTTTTAGGCTCCACATAGAAGGTCTCTTCCTGCACCACCTGCACACCGATCTTCGGGAAATAGGATACCACGTCAGGATTCTCACGGTCAGCCAGCAGTCTGTCCTTGGCAAGCTCCTCACTGGTGCGGATATACTGCGGCAAAAGCTCCTTGCATAAATTCGTCACTGCCGCCCAGGTGAACCCCTTCAGGTTCTTCAGCTTCGGTGTGCCGGTACGGAAACCGAATACGCCATGGGCGCTCTCCAGGCTTTTCTTCCTGGAGAACAGTTCTTCCTTGTTTTCTACGGCGTATGCCTGCATGATGTCGAAGTTCTTTTCCTTTGTGGCAGACAGTTCTGCCAGCTGGTCCGCATACTTCTCGCGGATACGGGTCATCTCAAGGTCCATTTTTGAGGTGAGGTTCTGTACTTTGGCATCGGCCGCCGCAAAATCTGCGAAGGCCTGCTCTGCCTGCTCGCGGCTGATGCCGCTGACTACTGTTTTCTTTGTTCTTGCCATAATTCTTGCTCTTTTGATAGGGTTAATAATTTAATAGTTGATTTTATTTTTCTGCTGCTTGCTGGCATTGCGGTGATAGGACCTGTACTCTTCTGTTTTCGTAGGGTCCTCCAATTGCCGGAGTTCCCGGTCGATGTTGTCGTAACGCACCAGCTCCGCGCGGTATTCATCCAGCAGGCGGTCGTACTCGATAGGTCTCAAGGCGGTAATACCCGCCATCAACCGGTCCTGCAGGTCACAGATACGGTCTGCACAGACTTCGAGACGGGACGCCAGCCGTTCACGGCGTTTGTTCCTGTCTACGATATGGACCATTGGGATATATTGATTATTATTATCAGACATCTCATCTCCTCCCCTTCTTTATTGTAATAAAATTCTGCACAACCGGAGCGGCGGCAAGCTCACTCCTGCTGTAATAGACCAGTCCGGCTTTGCGGTATCCGGTAATGTAACCCTTACGCTGCCAGGCATTCAGCGTCTCACGGCTACATCCTATAAGCTCTGTAGCATCTTTCTGGCCGATATAGTCCGCACGGTTCGTATCCGGCAATTTCTGGTATTCGGCACGTTGGCGGCGTTCCTTCAGCAAATCTTCCACAAAGCCTTCCAGCTGTGCGACCTTACGCTTCAGAGCCTCAAACTCCCGTACACTGACTGACTGGCGCTCCTTGGGTTCAGGTCTGTCAACCGTCACCGGATATCTGTCCGCATCCGGTATCAGCTCTTCCAGCGATAATCGCCCTGCGGCAAAACGGGCGGCGTCACGGCAGGCATAAAACACGGTCTCATCCTTGTCTTCCTCCGGAACAGAAGCCACGTAGGTGGCAAACACCTGGCTCTCATTATGCCCGTTTTCCAGCACCTTGGCCTGGAGCAGGCTGATTCTATCCCCTTTCATGCGGAGGATGGCAATCCCTTTCCTTATTTCCTGTTTCTTTCTCATTGTATCAATCCTTTTTAAGTTTCCTTTCCTCACGGCGCATCCACGCCTCCAGTTGTTTTTTAGTGGCCTGAAGTTCCCAAAGCTTCATGCCTGTTATATCCTTGCGCGCTTTGCTGTACTTACGTGCCCAGATGTTCAGCTTCGCCACGTTCATGCGGTATTCCTCCTCACTGTCGCTGGTAAACCCCTGGTTCAGCTGGGGAATCTGGAACGAAAGACGGTAGATGTCCCGGAATACATTCCTGGCTTCTGCCATCTGCATGGCCCGTGCCTTGTCGTCCGTCGGGTTCAACCGCTCCAGCAGCTGCCGCGCCTCACGCATCGTCAGTTCCCGGCTGCTTTCCGTACGGCCGGAAGTGAACTCGTAGATGCAGCCGTGGCGGGCCTCGTCATCCATGCCGATACGGTGGAAGGTGGCGTGCAGGGCTTTAAGCTGCTGGGCGCTGATAGGTTTGTCGGCAGTCGTTCTCATGGCTCATTGCATATTACATTCTCCCCAATATCTTGCCGCCTCTTCCGGCCAGATGTCATAGTAGCCTTTCGGACCGATGAAGCGTCCCTTGCTGAAAGCCCGGTAGCCCTCGACGTAGATTTTCAATGACGCGTCAAACATCACGCTCTTGCCGCTGCGTCCGGTAGGCAGCCTGCCACTGGCATGGCTGATAAAAATCATCAGCTTGTTACGGTGGCGTTCTTTGAATTCAATATACTGCCGATAGGTCATCTGTGTGTATTGGAAACTGTCTATCACCACAAAATCTGGTGATTTCTGACGTTTCAGACGCAGGCTGAGCTGCTCGATGCTTTCATTGTCGATAAGCAGAAAGCGACGGTTGACCTCCATCATGCCAAAGCGGCGGAGTGTGTCCTGCATGGTGAGGCAGGCACCTTCTTCCATACTGTTATAGGCCACACGGCCGAAACGGCAGAGATACTTGCAGAGCTGCATCACAAATGAAGTCTTTCCGTTACCGGAGTTCCCCCACACAAACCAGACACCCCGACGCTCGGGTGTGCCGAAAGCGTCATGCCACACCCCCTCAAAGTCCAGTGTGTCAAACTTCATGGAAAGCATCTCACGTACCCCCTTGGCATTACGTTCAAAAGTCTCACTCATTACTCTGCCCCTCCTTTCTGCTGCTCGGCACGGCGCTTCTGCGCATGTATCACCCGCTTCACGCGGCGCAGGTCATTGTCACTGGTTTCAGCATCTTTCAGCACACGTCTTATCTCGGCTTCACCGGTCAGCCCGTTGGCCTGACAGATGGCATACACGTCATTGCGGCTGGTGGCGTTCAGGTCGAAGAACTTGCGTCCGATGCGGCTGTTAATTTCCTTGTAGCCTTTCTTGTTGTATCTCAGCCCATTGTCCACACGCCGCTTGATATAGTCGGTACTCATGAACACGATACCCGCGCGTCCTTCCAGGCGGTTGTAGATGCTGATGAAGTAATTCAATACACAGTCCGTCAGCTTGTCCCCCTCATCGAAGATGAGCAGCGGGTTCTGGAGAAAACCGATCATACCGAGTGCATAGTCCAGCATGTCACGCAGGTTGCTGGTGCTGTCGGTAGGCGCGCCCACCTGCTTGGCTATCTCGCGCACAAAATCGCTGCGTTTCATATCTTCCGAGCAAAGGATATAGAACACGTTGCGGTGTGTGCGACGGAACTCTATGGCGGCAGTGGTCTTGCCGCATCCGGCATCGCCCACCATCCAGGTGACATTCTTGTACATCTGGGCGTCGGCCAGCACGTAGGTGGCGAGACGGAAGTTCTCACTCTCGCAGATGGTCCAATGCTCGAAGCTGAAACCTATCTGCGCTGCTATGCGGCTGAACATGTCGTCGGAGATGCTTTCGTACTTGGTGTTCAGAATCTGGCTCACCACAGCCGCACTGACACCCTGCAGGCTCTCGCTGGCGCGGTTGCGGCTGGGAAAGTTCTCACAGTAGGCCATCAGTGCGTCGCGGATGGCATCCTTGTCTTGTTTGGTTAGTCCTTTCATTCTTGAATGGTATTTAATTGGTTATTGATTGCCGTTTAAAATCTGTCCAGTGCCAGCTCGTCCAACGTCATGTTGGAGAGTGCCTTGGTATATTCCCCCATAGTGGAGTAATCGGTTTCCGTGTCCGCTTCGGCCTCCTCCCGCTTCTGTTTTTCCGGCAGGGAAAGAGGAATATGGAGCTCGCCACGGTCATGCCTTTCACGGTATCCGTCCATCTTATTCTTGCTGAGGTTCTTAGGTTTGGGAGTGGAAAGACCGAAGAGCTCGGCTGCGATACGTTCGTCAAGGTCGAAACGCTCGCCTTCCAGCTGGATGGCGGCCATGGTCTCCTTGTTCCGGTCGATGGTTTTCCGCATGAAGCTGCTCTCTTCCGGTGTGCGCTCCTGCGTGGCGCGGCTGACAGTGACCTTAGGAGTGGCGGTGGCGCTGTACTTGGCACCGGTGGCGGTATTCCGCCACAGCTCCACGCGGGTCATGTCCATAGGATCATACATCACGGTGAACTCGCGTCCGGTATTGCGAAGCGCCCATGCCTCGTCACGCAGGCCGTCGGCGGCATATACGTCATAGTGGTATTTCCGTTTGTCTATTTCAAACTGAAGTCCGTAGTTGGTATAGGTCACGGCTTTGGGATGGCACAGCCAGAACATACGCATCATGTCAACCTCCGTAACGGGTTGGGCCTCGGGGTTCCCGCTCATGCGGTACATCTCCATGTGTGGAATACCGGTGGCGAAGTGCTTTTCCTTATTGTTCCATCTGTCACGGCATTCCTTGTAGATTGTTTTCAGCTCTTCAAACGTGGGGAGTGCGTAGGCGTTCTCTTCTATGAATTCCAGGTTGGGCTTGCTGTTCAGTTTCTTGGCGTTCACGTTCTGTCCCGTAAAATGCCAGATGGCGTGAAGGACTTGTGCCTGGAAACGGTAGAAGGCATTCTCTATGGTCTTGGACTGTCCGTTATAGGGCATCGTGGGACGGTGGAGTACCGTAAGGCGTTGGAAGAATCCCGCGGCGTCGCCTTTCTTGTGTCCTCCCTGGTTGTCGGTCACTATCTCGTAGGGACGGCTGCCGGAAACTTCCACGGCCATGCGGTAGGCACGATACTGGCAGTCGAAATTCTCGTTCGGGGCGATGTCATATCCAAGCAGGGTCTCGCTATAGGCATCCATCACTTCATATACGCCGGTGGTGCACATCTTGCCCTGTTCATTCCTGTAGTAGAGGTTCAACTTGGTACCGTCGCCATACCACAAGGCATCGCGCATCTGCGGGAGGCTGGTCTTCATCAGACTGGTGTACTTGGCTTTCCATTTCTGCATGCCATGTACCGCCGCATACCACATAGGCATCACGGCAGGGTCGTTGAGATAGTTCTTTACGGTGGTGGGCGACTTGATGATGTTCAGGCCGCGCTCCACCGCCTGGCGGTTGTATTCGTCGAAAATCTGCGCCTCCGTATAGCGGGGAACGATGCTGCGGCGGAGCTTCAGCAACAGCCGCGCCACTTCGGGAACCACCACGCGTGCCGCCTGGTTGCCCGTGTTCTTGTTGACAAGGGCGGCGTAGCCGATCTTTTTATAAGCGTTGAATTTTTCGCGGAGACGGGTCTTGGGCAGTGTGTGTCCATAGTGTTCACGAAGCTTCTCACATGTACCTTGCACCGTTTCCCACACGATGGACTTGCGGCTGTAACCGCACTTGCTATGCAAGGCTCCGGTCTCTTTCTCCACACGGACCAGCTCGTTCATCACCTCGGCATTCAGCACATATTCGGCCTGGCGTTCCAGAGAAATGGCGGGTTGGTAGGTTCTATAGAATTCCACAGCCCTGCTGTCACTGCGGATAATATTACTCATTAATTGTTCTTTCATTTCTTCCAAAGCATTGGGATAAAGTCTGTCGTATGCCTCGCGAATAAGGGCGGGAAGACTGGTGTAGTCTATGAGAGCGTAGGAACCGGCCCCCTTACCGGGACGGACAACCCGGATCTTGCCCTCACGTACTTTCTTATCATAATTAGGTTTACTCAATATCCTTCCTTGCGAGACCAGCTCAGGAAAAGTGACACACCTTATTTTACCGTACATTTCCATAATCAGAAACTTTATACTTTTCAACATTGTGCAAGCCCCGGCATCGAACCGGGGAGCCGGCCACTTCCGCATGGCAAGGAAAGTTCCGGACTTGCAGCCTGTTCCGGACTTTACAGTTTATGGCCGTTATAGTCATATTGCACAACCTTGCCCTCAACATCTATCGACCGCAGATGAAAGCCCTGCGGGGTTGCCTCACGGGCAAAGTCTTCAATGGTATCGTAATTCATCTCGGCAGGTACGTCAGCCTCTGAGCATCTTGACATGTTTCTGAGATCCAGAACAAACGGGTTATTGCTTACCCATGTCACCTTTACTTTCATGCCATTTCCTCCTTTCCGCTGTCCGGCATACAAAGCGATATCGCCACAATAGCCGATAATACGATGATTACAAACGCATTGCGGCTGTCCGCATCCGTTGCGTCAACATTGGTTCCCAGCCACATGCCATAGGTCATGCCCACAGCTACGGCAATCTTCTGAATTGTTCTCCAGGTTTTCATATAATTCAAGTTTAATATCTGTCAATCAATAGTTTTATCAATCTCCTTTAAGGCTTTATACTTGCGGTCTACCAGTCTACCTTCATCGTCAATAGTGAGTGTCCATGCGGGATGATACCCACGTAACCTTTTGTCCTCTGTTCTTTTGTCAGTACTATAGGCTAATACAAAAGAAAATCCCACAGCCGTACACCCGTCGGACAACGGTTCATCAAAATGTACACCCCAATAGGAATTCCTGCCACTACGGGTACCTACCGCCTTCGTCACTTGACGGACGGCAAACACGGGTACTCCACGCTCGTCGTAGCTATCCACAACGACAATCTCAGCACGCTCCGTGGCAAGAACCCTGCATTCTTCTTTCCAGTAAATCATAAAGATTTGTTTATAAGGTTTTTACTTTCTCGTACGGGTTATCTATCAATGTAACTTCATACATTTTACATCCGTGATTCAATGCATAAGCACGAAGAGTTTTCGCAAATGGTGAGTTCGTCTCAAAATTCAATGCCGAACGCACAGTACGTGTAGTGGTAAAAAACTGTTTAGCGATGGCTTCTTGTTGTGAAGCGTCTGCTTTGATGAATCTTTCCTTTTCTGCCATTGTATTTCTATTTATAAAGTTAATTCTGTATATTTGGAGCGTTTTCCATTTGGATGACGATGCAAATATCGAAACTTCTTTCGATAGAAGCAAATAATTATCGAACTATTTCACGATTTATATATTAAAATCATGCAGAAAGACGAAACAATTCACGAGAGGATAACTCAATTAGTTAATAAGTACGGGAATGGGAAAAACACCGTATTTGCCTCTTTAATAGGAAGTAATGAAGCAAATGTCCGTGGCTACAGAACGTCAACGATGCCTAAATTTGATTTTTTAGAGAAAATCGCAAGAAATATCGATATAAATTTAGATTGGCTCTTGACCGGTCGCGGTTCTATGGAAAAACAGCCACCAAAATCTTCTTTTGCGTTATCTCAAATAAACAATGATTTTGTTTCAATCCCACTGGTAGACATCTCTGTTGCAGCAGGCTGCTGTGGCTACGATAATCCCGATTATTTGGAAGTAGTAGATACCATAAAAATGCCTTCATCCATGGTGCGTAATAGTGAGAAATACTTCTGCGTCCGCATCAAAGGAGAAAGTATGTCACCTACATTATTGGATAGCTCCTACGTTATCGTGAGATTACTCGACCGTTCTGAATGGCAGGACATGCCCGACCAACACATCTACGTCATTAGTGACACTGATGGGCGTTCATATATCAAACGCATCAAGAACCGATTCCGTCAACATGGATTCCTCGTCTGCATGTCAGATAATGTAGATAAGATCAATTACCCCAATTTTAATTTGGAAGCTCAGGAGATAAACACCATACTTCATGCTGAATGGTATTTCAGTGCTAAAATGCCGAATCTGAATGAAACATATTATGATAAAGTTAATCAACTGGAAGATGATATGGATGTAATGAAAGGGCAGATGGTGCAGATACAGCAATTGTTGCGTGCTATCAATGTAAAGTAAGAATAGAAATAAGAAAATAGCCAATTTGATAAGTTTACTTGCTGGTATTATTGGCACTTGGAAGGCCTGCTCTTAGTTCCTTGACTTTTTCCAATATTTTAGCGTATAGCTCTCGATATCCTGCATCTTCGATGTCACTTATATATCCATCAATAGGTTCATATCCGTTTACTGCACAAAACAAGATTTCGAGTGCACGCTGATACCGTGGAAGTTCCTTGTGCGAATAGAGAACCTCGCGGATGATATTTCTTTTTATAATGGGAATATCTATTTTCATACTAAATAATGCTCCCGGCACAATCACCGGGAGCGTTTCCATCAAACAACTAATTAATTACCTTAATCTCCGCACGCTTTATCCCTCAGTCGGAGCCCTGAATGCCGGGAGCGTTCTTCACACCTTCAAAAACCATTGCGGCAGCAACAAGAGTCGAACTTATAACAAAAGACCTGCATACATGTATCATCACGTATGCGCACCTGTGCTCTACCAACTGAGCTATACTGCCAATTATTTGCGACGCGCGCACGTTTATTGCGCTAAAATAGCACTTATTCCATAAATACCTATTATGAATCAGCAGTTTATATGATTAGTGCAATTATACTACTTGCTAAAAACGCTATACTATCCCCCTATAAATATTTATTTAAACGCCTAAAAACATAACCTAAAAGGAAACATCATATAAAATACACCCTTTTCTAATTGTTAAAAAAGTATGCCTAAACTACATTACACAAGCTTATTGCCTATGAAAAAAGTATGTCTTATCGGTATGCCTTATGGTATGCCTAAACTTATTTTTAACATTTCACTCTATAACTATTCATCAATACCATCTATTCATTTGAGCATATAAAAGAACTTATGAAGTCATATCCTCTAAACACCCTAAATAGTATATATTTTATTCGGAAATACTTCTATATATTTATTATTTAGAATATATTTGTAGAAAGAAACTTCTAAATAATGAATTTATGACTAAGATAATTCACGTACATCTCATTTTCGAGAAAAAGGACTATTATTTCGGTAGTATCAGTGCCATTTATACCGTCCTAAATGACGCTCAAATAGGTATCAAAAAGAGCTCGCTACTTCATGCCGGTCTCACTGATGGTGGCGTTAAGATAACCCGTAGAGCCATTATCAAGCAGTCTCATCTCATTCGTTGTGTTCAAGAATGACCTAAACACTCCACACGGAAAAAGGGCTGAATCGCGCCTCAAAAAGCGTCAATTCAGCCCTCTACTTTACGTATTATCATTTTTACTGTTTAGAACTTCATAAAAACTCAATTAAATTAGCCCACAATATAAGCAAATATAACAGAACGTTTTGGACTCATAAAATCTATATCTTTACGTCAATCCCTTTATCCATCGGCATTTCAGCCAATTTATCCCTCTCGTAGTTTACATACAAAGTGATTTGCCCCCCTTACGGGGCTCAGGTCGCGGTGACCGCAAAGCCGGGAACCGGGATAATCCTTCAGCAGCAGCAACACAAGCACATGCAGGGAGTGCTTTTGGAAAAGGGTGCGTGTATCGGCAGGGCGACCGCACTCGTCAAGACCGCCTTCGTAACAGACACCGATGCTACCTGCATTCCAACCCCGGACATGGGCACCAGGCAGGGACAAGGGACGCAGGGACTTGATGTCACCGTTCTTGCGGATATAAAAATGATAACCTGCGCCGGAGAAGCCCCGGCGCAGGTGGTCTGTCGTCAAGTCGTGCTCCGTATAGCAGCGGTCGCAGCGGGTGGCGGAACAATGGACGACGATAAGATTGATGAATCTCATGAGAATTAAAAATTAGAAATTAAAAATTAAAAGTGAAGGAAACCCGCTACACTGTCATGGCATGGGCGCTCAGGGCACCAATAAGCGCGGAGGCTACAGCGATTATCACTTTCAGAATCTTATCCCAAACAGATGATTTTGTACTCATAAAATTAAGGATTAATAGTTAAGAATTAATGGTTAAGGATTAGTGATTAAGGATTAAGGGCTAATGATTAATGGTTAATCATTAGGGATTGATTAGCGATAAGCGATTTGCTTGTGTTCATTAACCATTAATCACTAACCCTTAATCATTCCTTCTTTATCCCAGCGGATTTTCGCCCTGGTCGCCGTCGTCGCCGGAGCCGCCTCCGGAACCACCGCCTTGATTGCCGCCACCGGAGCCGCCCTCCTCGGGCTTGTCGAGCACAAAGCCCACATTCGCCGGGCTGCGGGTCACGGCGGTACTGCCGTTCACCAGCTTCAGCTCCTTGTCGGGGATAAAGCGGATATTCACCTTCGAGATATTGCGCACCGTACATTTGTCCGAGGCCTCCATGCCGGGACAGCGGAACGTCATGTGGAAAGTGCCCAGCTGGTTCAGCTTCACCTTGTCGCCGTTGGCAAGGTTGCCTTGAATCTCCTCCACCAGGGCTTCGATGACGTGCTTCACGTCGCCCTTCGTCATGGCACAGTTTTTCTGAATGGAGGCGGCAAGGACATCGATGTCCACGGTGCCGCAGGTCTTGGGTTTCTGACGGAGATAGTACAACATGGGCGAAGCCGGGTTGCTCACGATTTTACGGCGCTGGAAGCGCTCTACAATTACATCCATAAATTTGAAAAGTTAAGGTTTAAGTTAAGAAAAATGAGTTATAAGAGAGAAGTGGGTAAGGGAAGGGATAGGGCGCCCGAATCAATGATTATTCCTTTTCTTAAGCACATTACAAAGATACAACATTAAGAAGCGGAAGTCAAGTGTTTTGCCATTTTTTTTACTACAAAAAACACGGAGACACAGAGTTTTTCAAGCAATAAGAAAAATCTCCGTGTCTTTGTGTCTCTGTATTCTATAAATTTCCATCCATCACTTTGCATTCCTCGTCAGCCACTCCAATGGTGGTATGTAGTCCACCAGTTTTGTCATGCTTTGGTTATGATGGAAATAGACTTCACCGGTTTTGCCATTACGGTGCTTGGCTATGATGACGATACCCAGGCCATCGGTGGGATAAGTACTCTTCTTATCGACGGTCTTGCCGTAGAGGGCAGGGCGGCAAAGCAGCATTACCATATCCGCATCCTGCTCTATGGCGCCGCTCTCGCGCAGGTTGCTCAGGGTGGGGCGATGGTCTATGCTACCGTCGCTCGCCCGGTTCAGCTGGCTCAGCAGCAGTACGGGGATATCCAGCTCCTTGGCCAGCAGCTTTGCCTTGCGGCTTGCCTGCGCCACTTCCTGCTCGCGGTTACGGTTTTTCTGGTCACTCCTCATGTCACATAGTTGCAGATAGTCCACAATCACCATGTCACAGCGATTCTTGCTCTTCAGCAGGCGGGCGGAAGAACGCACGCGGTCCATGCTCGTCATCGGATGGTCGTCTATCAGTATGGGCAACCGCGACAACTCGGCAGACGCCTCATGCACCTGCCTCACCTCGCCAGGTGTGAGCTGGCCGCTACGCAGGTGTTGCGGGTCTACCCCCTCCGTAGCTGCAAGCAGCCAGCGGTCTCCCAGGCGCTCGCCTTGCATTTCGAGGCTGAAGACCACCACATGACGCCCCGCCATGGCAGCGGCACGGGCCAGGTGGAGGGCAAAGGCCGTCTTCCCCACCGACGGACGGGCAGCAAGGATGTTCAAGTCGCCGCGCTGCCAGCCCGCCGTAACGTGGTCCAGAGCGTCAAAACCCGTAGGGATACCCGTAATGCCGTTGCATCCGTGCTCCATACGCTGCTCCACCTCGGCCAGCGTGTCGTCCATCAGCCGGTCTATGGAGCGAAGGTGGTCGGCTACGCCGCTCTCGTCCTCCAGCCCCTCCAGCAGTCGATGGGCTTCCACCAGGATGTCGTCAATATCCATCGACTCGTCGGCACTGAACGCCAGCAGTTGCTGGAATCCCGTACGCATGATACGCCGCGTGTGCAATTGCCTAAGGATGAGCGCATGATACTCCAGATGAGCACTGGAGCTGACCTTCGAGCTGATGCGTAACAGTTCGTAAGGCCCGCCCACGGCATCGAGTTTGCCACGGGCTGCCAGTTCGTTCTTCAGCGTGATGGTATCTATGGACTTTGCGCTGCGATACATCGATTGCAGGGCGGCAAAAATTTCCAGATTCTTCTCCTCGTAGAACATCTCGGGACGAAGTTTGTCCACCACCAGAGGCATGGCAGCGCGCTCTATCATGCAGGCACCGATGACAGCTTCTTCGAGGTCACTGTCGTGGGAAAAAGTAGTTTCAGTCATCATATTCATTTTCAAAAGATTTGTCCGCCAGATAGGTGGCGGCTTGTTTACAATATTTTTGGTTGTTCAGATGGTCGTAATATTCGTCGATGTTGTCCAGTGCCCGCTGTTTCTCGCCTGCCGTCAATTTTTTCCATTCGCGACGGGCCCGGCCGATGTTTACCTTGGGATGCTCGGTGATGTCATGAAACTTTTCCCAGAAGATGCAGAAGTCCTCTCCCACCCCAGCCACCGGCGCTGCCTTCTTCTTCCGCGGGGCTGCTTTAGGACGGGCATTGCCAGTAAGGAAATCATAATCGGGGATACGGATGTGCATCACGTAGGGGTTGGCCACCCGCTCCACGATGCCGGCGTCGAACATCTTGTTGAAGAAGTAGCGCGTACGGTTGCGGGGCCACCCCAATATCTCCATCCAGCGGGCCAGGGAAAGTACGGACTCGCCACGTACACAGTCGAAAAGGTGTCCCCTGACGTTGCAGGTCACCGTGCTGTAGTTGACGTGTGTCAGCACAAAGACAAAGGCTTCGAAGGCATCGGCGGCTTTCTCTCCGGTTTTCATATTCATTTGTTCCTCAAACAAGGCTTTGGGGAAGAGGAGATAGCCTTTCTTCAGCATCTCCGTTGTCATGGGTCTCATTTCTTTTTCCATTTTTGTCTATTCTTAATTCGATAATGCGACAAAGGTAAGGGACCAGCCAGGGGGATACAAATAAGCAGTTAGAATCGGCTAAAAATTAATGAAATACATAAGGTGGCGAGAGAGGGGTTCACCTCATCCTCCACCACCCTATATAATAATATACTAAAATAATCAGAATGTATTAGAAATACATTCTCTATTTCGCATATTTTTTAGAGACCAGAAGATACGGATTTTTCACGGTCATATCCTTCACGTGGTCGGGCATCCCCCAGTAGCTCAGGAGGATGCCTATCTGTACGGGGGTGAGGTGGGCAGTCCTGGCGGTATAGCCCTGGTCCGTCAGATCCTTCAGCAGGCAAGCGTGTTCCGCAATGGAACGGCGCAGGGCCTTTACAGCCGAACAGGCATACGCGTAGTTTGGGTAATAGGCCACTGCCACATCTGCAATGCGATGGCATCCCTCGAGCAGCCATTCAAAACTTTGTTCTTTTATCATTTTGCATATATTTATTAATAAAACATGTTGCAAAGTTAGAATGGGAGGGAAAACTGGGAAAGTTCGAGTGGCAATAAGAAAACTTGCTCAAGAAAAATGAATGTGTCAAAACGGTTGATGACACACCCTCACTGTCTTATTGATAAAAGCAACACTTTCATACTATAATAGGGAAGCACACATTTTGCGTATTTCATGTAACTTATCGGTCAGCGATTTTTCTTTAAGAGAGACAGCCATATTATATCTCGCCTGCCTATTAACGAGGAGTTCCGCACTAATCCCTAAGGCTGCTTCTACCATAAGAGCGAAGTCACTGGTTACATCTCCCTCTCCCTCTTGAAGTACCCCAGCACCGTGGCCGGTGTAAGACAGCAGCGTTCTACGCTTTTCAGGCGGCTCTGAAAAGTATATCGGGAGCATAGCACAAGGCAGAACCAAGTATAGTTCAAGCTACGGTGCAAGCGGTGCTGAAGGTGGTCGAAAAAACGGGAAACACGGGCAAAGAAGCTAGCGATACGCTCGCGGGGGACAAAACGGGAAGGCTGTACGGCAGCATTGCGGGAGCGCTTGGCGGCACGTTCCATCTGTGCAAGGGTATACTCCAGTTGCTCGATGTCATTGCGAGTGTTCTCCATGGTTTGTTCCAATTTCTCGCGTCGTGCCTGCTGCTTGGTATATCGTTCTTTTCTGTCAGCGATTCGGTTTTTGAGGTCTTCTGCGGTGAGGTTTATTCCTTTGTTCTGGATTGATTTCATTATAAACGTCTGTTTTATAGTTGTTTGTCTGTATATAAGTTCACGAAAACACATCATCCGTCTGCACCGAATGCATAATGCATAAAAGGCAAACGGATGATATATCAGGAGCAAATGTACGATGAATATTGCAGATAAAGTTCTTAATGACCATTAAGTCTTGTTATAAAACATGATATTATCTACTGCAAATTTGGAGATTATCAGAAAACACGTACATTTGCAATGTGTTTTTCATAGTATTAGATTTAAGGTTAACAAAAGATTGGCTGTCTGGGATAGATAGCCTTTTTTTTATGCCCGCACCATTCGATTCATCCAATTAGTATCAATTCACTTTATACAACTTTTTAACCCACCAAAAGTGTTTTTAAACCCCAAAAGTTGTAGATTATAAATACTATGTTTATATTTGCAACATGAAAAAAGCGCTCGAGAAAATGTAGTATCTACAACTCGTCTGTGAAGTAGGTGGCGGTTGTGATATAGACAGCGTTCATAAGACAAACAAGCAAGCAATCTACAACAATAAAAATATGAAAGTTAGACTTATGACGAAAGTTAGTGCTGCAACCCTCATTTCAGCAATTGCCTGCAGCATATTCACGGGATGTACCGAAAAAGACCTATACAATCCCGAACGTGGAAAAACAGAACTAAAGCCGGAGAGCGAATACTTTGACTTTGCAACAACAGCCCAGGTAGCTTTTGACGTGAATTATGGAAAAATCGCAGGAGGCGCATTAATAGAGGTGTTTACAGAAGACCCCATCACCTATCAGACAAACAACCTCTACTCCATCAACGGCGAAGCGGTTTTTAAAATCTTTGCAGATGCAGACGGACGCTTCACCGGCAACGTAGAACTGCCCAAAGCGACAGAAAAGGTATATATCATCTCACAAAGTTGGGGAGCCCCCATGTATGTGGAAGCAGATGTGGAAAATGGCAAAGTGGTGGTAGATATGACCGAAAATAATGCCAACACCCGCTCAACTGCCATGACACGTGCAAAATCCAACCTGACTATCGACCTAAAGGATAGGAAGGAACGGGTATACTCCATCGTTGGATGGGGACAATCTCACGGTGAGATTATTGATAATAATGACATTGTAACTACGGGAAATTTCAATGACGGAACTTTAAAGCAGTTACAACACACACTGTGGAAAGGTTATGACAGCAAACCCAGCAATCTGGACAACAGAGCTTTGGTGAGCGATACAAAGCATGTGAACACCACCATTGCCCAAGCATATATCAACAACCAGGGACAACACGTAACGATTACCGATGCAGAACTGTATCTGACCTTCCTGACCGAACGTGCCGGTTACCTGACTTCCATCGGCTATTATTACTACAAGACCAATGAAATTCCCAACAGCCCTGACAAGGTAGACAAATTCATTATCATTCCCAATGCATCCATTGCAGGAGACGACCCGTATACCGGATGGTCTGGAAGTGGTAACAAATATTCCCGATATGACGCTCCCATACAGAAGAATACAAAAATACAACTTCTGTATCAGGACGAAAACGGTAATGTCTCCACCAAATTCCCGGCAGGATATACCATAGGATATTTCATCATCCCCAATGGATATACCCCCAATAAAGGTATCGACTACTCTATAAATTATATATATTCCAATAAAGAATGGAACAAGATATATGCAGGCCAACAAGCTCGCTTTATCTCCCTCTCCACCAGCAACGGCACGGTAGTCTACGGAGTAGAAGATGGCGATGATACCAGCTACGAAGACATACTGTTCTGTATCGATGCCAACCCCAATGAAGCCATTCAAGACCCGGACCGTCCGGTCATAGACCCGGAAGAGCCTACGGTGACGAGCTCCGAAACAACCTACCGCACGTATGCCTACGAAGACATCTGGCCCAATGGCGGTGACTATGACTTGAACGACGTGATTATCGAACACAAACGGGCCATTTCATTCAACAGCAACAATTATGTGCTGAAGGTGGAAGACACCTTTGTACCCGTACAGCAAAGTGGTGCCGCCACATACTCCAACGCATTTGCCGTGCAATATGTGGCCAGCCAGCGAGGCAGCATAGAACTGCCTGCCGGAGCAGTCGATGAAACAGAGACCTCTTCTGTCATCCTATTCCCCGATGCAAAGTCTGTGCAGGGCAACGAATTTACCGTAACCCGTACATTTGCAGACAACACATTGCCTAAGAAGAATCTGGAGAGCGACTTGAACCCGTTCATCATTGCCCAGTATACAGCCGGAGCCGACAACCGGACAGAAGTGCATCTGCCCAAGAAGAAAGCGACCGGTAAAGCCAACGCAGAGCAAATCGGAGCCGAAGACGATGCCTACTACATCAACAAGGACGGCAAATATCCATTCGCCATCATGCTGCCGGCCACAACCGGCACGGAAGGCCCCATCCGGTTCACTCCGGCAAAGGAAACCGTACGCATCGACCTGGAGTATCCCGATTTCGCCAAATGGGTAGAGTCCAATGGTGCCACCAATAATGACTGGTATCTCTACTACCAGTCGTCCAAAGAGTGAAATCCTACGACATTGCTTAAAGAAGAGCCGCGCAATAGTTGCATTTGCGCGGCTTTTTCATGCATGACCATTACCGTTATGAAATTATTTTTTCTACATTTGCATCCGCTAAAAGGAAACAAAACCGCATCAGGCTGAAAAAAACATGAGGAATACATCACCCGCCGCACCTACCATCCGCTTCCGCCGCTGGAGCAGAAAAGCCTACGCTGCATTTGCCAGCATAGGACGGTGTGTCACCATCGGTTGCCTGCGCAAAAGCGTGGCAGACAGCTCTCTGTCCAAACAGAAGACTGCGGGAACCGCCGGACATGCCGGATGCGGGGAAGAGAGTACCTGGAAAGGAGAAACGGAAGGAAGGGAAACCGACACCGGCATTCCGCTGGGTAGCAGCAGCGTCCTGACAAGTATCCTCACGGAGCCGGGAACGAACCGGCACATTCTTTTTGAAACACAATTCATCCGCCCCTGCGGGAATACGGGCGGACAAGACACATATAGCCTGAAACAAAAGAGAACAAGAGGTACGGATTACCGGAAGCCATGCAGCAGAATGACGAGCTGCACCGCCCCGGCAATCCGTACCTCTGTCTTTATCCATGAACATAACCCAAGAAAGATATGACCCTACAGAAATTAAAGGAACAAGTGCTGCGCGGCAGCCACATCAGTAAGGAAGAAGCCGAATGGCTGGCTGTGCAACCCGACAAGGAAGCGCTATACGAAGCTGCCCACGAGATAACCCGGGCCCGAGCCTCGGAGGAGTTCGACATGTGCTCCATCATTAATGCCAAGTCCGGACGATGCCCGGAAAACTGCAAGTGGTGTGCACAGTCGTCGCACTACAAAACCCAGGCAGACGTGTACGACCTGGTGGACAAAGAAGAATGCCTGCGGCATGCCCTGCATAATGAAGCCCAGGGCGTGGCACGTTTCTCGCTGGTGACCAGTGGACGGAAGCCCTCCTCCAGAAACATGGAGAAACTGTGCGAAGCCGCCCGGCACATGCGCCGGCACTCGTCCATCCAGTTGTGCGCATCACTGGGACTGCTCAACGAAGACGAAATGCGGGCACTGCACGACGCAGGCATCACCCGCTATCACTGCAACCTGGAGACAGCCCCCTCCTACTTTCCCCAACTGTGCAGCACGCACACGCAGGAAGAGAAGCTGCGCACCCTGCAAGCCGCCCGCAACGTAGGCATGGACATCTGCAGCGGCGGCATCATCGGCATGGGCGAGAGCATGGAGCAACGCATCGAATTCGCCTTCACACTGCGCGAGCTGGAAGTACAGTCCATCCCCATCAACCTCCTGAGCCCCATCCCCGGCACACCGCTGGAACGGCAGGCACCACTCAGCGAGGAGGAAATACTGACCACCATCGCCCTCTTCCGCTTCATCAACCCGACAGCTTTCCTCCGCTTTGCCGGAGGACGCTCGCAACTGAGCAAGGAGGCCGTGAAGCAAGCGCTGCACATCGGCATCAACTCCGCCATCGTGGGCGACCTGCTGACAACGCTCGGCTCGAAAGTGTCGGAAGACAAGGTACTGATAGAAGATGCCGGATACCGGTTCTGCGGCTCGCAGTTCGACAGAGAGCACCTATGGCACCCCTATACCTCCACAACCAACCCGCTACCGGTGTACAAGGTGAAGCATGCCGAAGGCGCCACCATCACCCTGGAAAGCGGAGAAACACTCGTAGAGGGAATGTCGTCGTGGTGGTGCGCCGTCCACGGGTACAACCACCCTACACTGAACCGGGCGGCAGAGGAACAGCTGGGCAAGATGTCGCATGTGATGTTCGGAGGGCTGACACACGACCCTGCCATTGAACTGGGCCAGTTGCTGCTACCGCTTGTCCCGCCGTCCATGCAGAAGATATTCTATGCCGACTCGGGCTCGGTGGCAGTAGAGGTGGCCTTGAAAATGGCCGTGCAGTACTGGTATGGCAAGGGAAAGGCGAAGAAGAACAATTTTGTGACTATCCGTTCGGGCTATCACGGGGATACATGGAATGCCATGTCTGTCTGCGACCCGGTGACGGGCATGCATTCGCTGTTCGGGGCATCATTGCCGATGCGCTATTTCGTGCCGCAGCCGCGCTCGCGCTTCCACGGCGAATGGGATGAACGGGATACGGTGGAACTGCGGAAACTGGTAGAGGAGCATCACGAGGAACTGGCAGCGCTTATCCTCGAACCTGTGGTGCAGGGCGCTGGCGGCATGTGGTTCTACCACCCCCAGTACCTGCGCGAAGCGGCACAGATATGCAAGGAACATGGCCTGCTGCTGATATTCGATGAGATAGCCACGGGCTTCGGACGGACGGGAAAACTCTTTGCCTGGGAGCATGCGGGTGTAGAACCGGACATCATGTGCATAGGAAAGGCCATAACGGGCGGATACATGACGCTGTCCGCCGTACTGACGACGAATGAAGTGGCGGATACCATCTCCAACCATACGCCGGAGGTGTTTATGCACGGACCCACCTTTATGGGAAACCCACTGGCATGCGCCGTAGCGTGCGCTTCGGTGAAGCTGCTGACCTCGCCCGAATACGACTGGCAAGGCAAGGTGACTCGCATCAGCCGGCAACTGCAAGAAGAGCTTGAACCGGCACGCCGATTACCGCAAGTGACGGATGTACGTGTGCTGGGAGCCATCGGGGTGATTGAGACAAAAGAACCCGTAGACATGGCGTGGATGCAAAAACGCTTCGTTGAGGAGGGAATCTGGGTACGCCCGTTCGGAAGATTGGTATACCTGATGCCTCCGTTCATTATAGAGCCGGAACAGCTGAGGAAGCTGACGGGGGGATTGATGAAAATTATAAGAATGTGCTAATATGCTAATGTGCCAATTGGCTGCGCAATGTTTACGCTGCGCTATCACGCCGCAGGTCATTGGCATATTAGCACATTGGCACATTAGCACATTAAAACCACATTGGCACATTTTAAAAGAATTATGAATGCAATAGAATATATGCAGCAAGAGCTGCAAACATTGAAAGAACACAGCAACCTGCGCCGCCTGCCGCAACTGACACACGAGGGACGCACGGTTATAGCCGATGGCCGGCATATGCTGAACCTTTCGTCCAACGACTACCTGGGCCTGGCTGCCGACCGCCAGCTAAAGGAAGAATTCCTGCAGACACTGACACCGGACACCTTCCTGCCGACTTCCTCCTCCTCCCGCCTGCTGACGGGGAACTTCGGGATTTACGAAGAACTGGAGACGGAACTCGCCACACTTTTCGGCACAGAGACAGCACTGGTGCTCAATAGCGGCTATCATGCCAATATGGGGATTCTGCCCGCCGTGAGCGATGCACAAACCCTAATACTGGCAGACAAGCTGGTGCATGCCAGCATCATCGACGGCATCCGCCTATCCACCGCACGCTGCATCCGCTTCCGCCACAACGACCTGGTGCAACTGGAACGCCTGCTGGAACAACACCATGCAACATTCCGGCAATTGATTATCGTCACAGAAAGCATCTTCAGCATGGACGGTGACCAAGCCGACCTCACGGCATTGGTGCGTTTGAAAAAAAGATACTCCAACGTACTGCTCTATGTGGACGAAGCCCATGCATTCGGCGTAAGGGGACTGCGCGGCCTGGGCTGCGCCGAAGAAACCGGATGCATCCGGGATATAGATTTCCTCGTGGGCACCTTCGGCAAGGCAGCGGCATCTGCCGGCGCATACATCGCCTGTTGCCGGACGATACGCGAGTATCTCGTCAACCGGATGCGAACCCTCATCTTCACCACGGCATTGCCTCCGACAAGTATTGCCTGGACACTGTTTATCGTGCGGAAACTTGCCGGAATGCAGGACCGCCGCGAGCATCTGGCAAGAATCAGCCGGACGCTGCGCGAAGCATTACAAGCCAAGGGGTACGGATGCCCTAGCGCAAGCCATATCGTCCCCTTGATTATCGGCCCCAGTGCCGACACTGTGCTGTGCGCAGAGTTGCTGCAGAGGCATGGGTTCTATGCACTGCCGGTACGCCCGCCCACAGTGCCCGAAAGGACATCACGCATCCGCTTTTCGCTGACGGCAGACATACGGGAAGATGAGATTGGAGAACTGATACCCCTTATTCCCCTAAAGGAAGAGAGGAATACTAACGCTATACGATTCTAAAAACAGATGAAACAAAGTTACATTATACACGAGCATCATCCCCGGCTATTGCTGTTCTTTGCCGGCTGGGGAGCCGATGAGACGCCTTTCAAAATGTATCGTCCGGCAGCCAGCGACTTCATGGTGTGCTATGACTACCGCACACTGGATTTTGACGCCTCCGGACTGGAAGAATACCGCGAAATCAACCTCATCGGCTGGTCTATGGGGGTATGGGCGGCTTCGCAGACCGTGCCACAGCTCTCATCGCCAGGTACGTCCGGCGAAGGTATCCATATGGCAAACAGCATCGCCATCAACGGAACGCCCTACCCCATAGACCAGCATATGGGCATTCCACCCGCCATCTACCACGGGACATTGGACGGACTGACTGGGGCTTCACTGCACAAATTCCTCCGCCGCATGTGCGCCAACGGAGCAGCCTTCAAAGCTTTCCTGGAAATCACCCCCCGCCGTCCGCTGGAAGAGTTGAGAGATGAGTTGACGGAGATTGAGAAGATGTACCACACACTGCCTGCTGCCACTTTCCATTGGCAGCAGGCAGTAACGGGAGGCAACGACCGCATCATTCCACCAGCCAACCAGCTGCAAGCCTGGGAAATACTCGGCACCCCCGTACTGCAAACGGAGGATGCCCACTACCAGGAAGAGTTATTCAGACATTACCTGCAAGACCTATGGACAAGCCACTGAACCCGATGGACAAACAACTGATAGCCGCCCGCTTTGCCAAAGCCCGGAATACCTATACCCGGGAGGCCCGCGTGCAGCAACAAGTCGCCGAGAAGATGATGCAGCTCATAAAGGAACCATACACACGTTTCCGCCGTGTCGTAGAGTTTGGCTGCGGAACGGGAAGCTACTCACGTATCCTCCTCCACACCTTGCAACCGGAAGCTCTGCTGCTGAACGACTTGTGCCGGGAAATGGAGGAGTGCGTCAAGGAACTTTGCGACGGCACTACCGTGCAGTTCGTCCCCGGTGATGCCGAAGCCATCGACTTCCCCGGAGAAACCGACCTGATAACCTCGTGCTCCACCCTGCAATGGTTCAACGACCCAGGTGCTTTCTTCACCCGCTGCCACCAAGCACTGGTGGCAGACGGCCTGCTTGCCTTCAGCACCTTCGGCGCCACAAACATGCACGAAATACGCCAACTGACTGGGCACGGGCTGGACTATCTCTCCGTTGAGGAGCTGCAAGCCCTGCTGTCTCCCGGTTTCGATATTCTTCATGCCGAAGAAGAGGTGATATCCTTGCCCTTCCCCACTCCCCAGGCAGTGCTGAAGCATCTGAAGCAAACCGGAGTCACGGGTACGGAAAAAAGGATGTGGACGCGTAGTCGCCTGCAATCCTTCTGCAAAGAATACACAACCCGGTTCAGTGATGCCGCAGGCAACGTAAGCCTGACCTATCACCCTATTTATATCATCGCACGAAAAAAAACAAAATAATGGAAACAAAAAACATCTACTTCATCAGCGGCATTGATACAGATGCCGGAAAAAGCTATTGCACCGCCTGGTACGCCCGTGAGCTTATGCAACGCGGCCTGCGCGTCATCACCCAAAAATTCATCCAGACCGGCAACACCGGTCATTCCGAGGACATCGACCTGCACCGCCGCCTCACCGGAACCGGCTACCTGCCGGAAGACAAAGAGGGGCTGACCATGCCCGAGATATTCTCCTATCCCTGCTCTCCCCACCTCGCCGCCCGCATAGACAAGCGCCCGATAGACTTCGGAAAAATAGAGCGTGCCACCAGGGAACTTTCCCATCGCTATGATACCGTGCTCGTAGAAGGCGCCGGCGGTCTGATGGTTCCCCTTACCGAAGATTTCCTGACGATAGACTACATTGCGGAGAAGCAGTACCCGCTTATCTTTGTCACCTCCGGAAAGCTGGGCAGCATCAACCACACCCTGCTGAGCTTCGAAGCCATCAAGAACCGGGACATCGCGCTCGATACGGTACTCTACAACCTCTATCCCACGGTAGAGGACAAGACTATCCAGGAAGACACGATGAAATACATCAAGCAGTATTTGTCCAAGCACTTTCCCGGAACAAAGTTTGAGGTAGTGCCGGAAATTGTGTAAATTTGCAGCACATAAACGTCCTACTGCACATGGAAGCATTTACATTAGATTCAACTGAAATTATCGTACTCGCTACGGCGGGTGGTCTGTTCCTTATTCAAATTATCTACTACCTCTGTCTCTACAACCGTATTCATGCGCGCAGCCGTGCCGTGAAGCAGGGAGACACGCACTTCACCCAGGAACTGCCCCCCATATCCGTCATTATCTGCGCCCGCGAGGAATCCGAGAATCTGCGCCGCAACCTGGGCGCCGTGCTGGAGCAGGACTATCCCCTATTTGAAGTCATCGTCATTAACGACGGCAACACTGATGAGAGCGAAGATTACCTGACCATCCTCGAGGAGAAATACCCCCATCTCTACCACAGCTTCGTGCCCGATTCCTCCCGCTACATCAGCCGTAAGAAGCTGGCTGTGACGCTTGGAATCAAGGCCAGCAAATATGAATGGCTGGTGTTTACCAATGCCAACTGCATGCCCCAAAGCAACCAATGGCTGCGACTGATGGCACGCAACTTCACATCACGTACCCAAGTGGTGCTGGGATACAGCGGCTACGAACGCGGCAAAGGCTGGCTGCACAAACGGGTGGCATTCGACAATCTGTTCACTTCCATGCGCTATCTGGGATTTGCCCTGGCAGGCAGCCCCTACATGGGCATCGGGCGTAACCTGGCCTACCGGAAGGAACTCTTCTACCAACAGAAAGGATTCTCCGCACACCTCAACCTGCAACGGGGAGACGACGATTTGTTCATCAACCACGTGGCTACCCCGGAGAACACGCGGGTAGAAACGGATGCCAATGCCATTGTACGCATGCAACCGCTTCTGCGTGCCAAGGACTGGAAAGAAGAGAAAATAGGTTACGCCTCCACAGCACGGCTGTATCATGGGATGCAACGCTGGCTGGCCGGTTTTGAGACCCTGACCCGCCTGGTATTCCACGCATCCTGGATAGCCGCGATGGTCATCGGCATTCTGCACTTCCACTGGCTGGCAGCAGGCGTCGCTTGTCTTTTGTTCCTGTTCCGTTTCACCCTGCAGGCCGTCATTGTCAACAAGACCGCCCGCGACCTGGAAGAACAACGTAGATATTACTTCACACTACCGGCTTTCGACCTATTGCAGCCGATACAGTCTTTACGTTGGAAATGGTACTGTCTGTTCCGCAAGAAAAGCGATTTTCTGAGAAAGTGATTCTCTTATTCGTAACGGATGGAAGTTGCCGGATGGATGCGTGTAATCAGAAATGAAGGGCCCAACAACATCAGGACTGAAGCCAGCAATGTACCGGCATTCAGTAGCAGGAACAGCCAGATATTGAAAGATACCGGAACAGTAGCCATATAATAGGTCTCAGGGTCGAGCTTGAACAAGCCGGACCAGCGCTGCACAAAATAGAATGCAAGGCCGATTATGTTCCCCCAGAGCATGCCTTTCCCGATGAGGAAGACCGAAAACCAAAGGAAAACTTTACGAATAGTAAAGTTGTTGGCTCCCAAAGACTTCAGCACACCTATCATGGAGGTACGCTCTATGATGATAATCAGCAGGCCGGATACCATGGTGAACCCCGCCACTCCAATCATCAGAATGAGAATGACCCAGATGTTGACATCCAAGATGCCCAGCCAGGCAAAGATTTGAGGATTGAGCTGCTCTACATTGCGGACGCAATACTCGGCGCCATAACGGTCGGGATTCCCGTCCGTATCGGCAGCTACCTCATAGGTGGTTTCTTCCAGCTTGTCATAATCGCGTATTTCCAGCTCCACGCCACTCACCTGGTCTGGCTCCCAGTTGTTCAGGCGATTCACCAGGTAGAGGTCGGTAAGCAGGAATAGGTTGTCGTATTCAGAGAAGTTGGTTTGGTAGATACCTGCAATCTTCAGGCGGCGGGCACGCACATCGTCCTGGATGAAGTAGGTGTCTATCTTGTCACCGAGTTTCAATTGCAGCTTGTTGGCAAGAGACTTTGAGATGACTACGCGGTTGGACGAAGCGGAATCGCTGAATTGCGGAAACTCCCCCTCCAGCAGATGGCGGTGGAAAAAGGTGCTGTCATACTCCTGCCCCACACCTTTCAGCACCATTCCCTGAAAGGCATCGGCGGTCTTTATCATCCCCGGCTTGGTGGAGTAGCGTTGTACATGCTTCACTTCGGGATAATCGGAAAGCGCAGCCATCATGCTGTCGCCCACCACCACCGGGCGTGTCTCATAAGAGCGTGCAGCATCCAGGTTGCCTATCTGGATATGGGCACCGAAACCCACGATTTTATCCCTTACCTCGCTCTTGAAGCCAACAATGACGGACACGGCAATAATCATCACCGCCAGTCCGAGAGCAATACCCACCATGGCAATAAGGACAGCCGGACGGGAAACTTGCTTGCCCGGCTCCGAGTTGCGATAAATGCGCAACGCTATAAAGCGAGATAAGTTCATGGGTCATTATTTTTTAGGCGCAGATTACACGGAAGATTTGAAACAAACGTCTTTATCTTAAGTTTTCCGTGTAATCCGCGTAATCCGCGCCTAATGAATTATTTCATTTTATTCGGTTCGTCCTGGATAGGCTTCCAATGCTTTTTGCAGAACAAACAAGGCGCGGTTCAAGTCGTCTTTCTTCAGTACGTATGCGATACGCACTTCGTTGCGACCGGAACCCGGCGTAGTATAGAATCCGGACGCAGGCGCCATGAATACCGTCTGTCCCTCGTATTCGAACTCCGACAGACACCAGGCACAGAACTTGTCCGAATCATCTACTGGAAGCTTTGCCACCGTATAGAATGCTCCCATCGGGATGGGCGAATATACGCCCGGTATACGGTTCAATCCGTCAATCAGGCATTTACGGCGTTCTACATATTCATCGTATGTGTCGCGCAGATAATCCTCACCGGCATCCAGCGATGCTTCTGCGGCAATCTGGCCAATCAACGGAGGACTGAGACGTGCCTGGCAGAACTTCATGACAGCATCCCGGATTTCCTTGTTCTTCGTTATCAGGGCACCGATGCGGATGCCGCACTCCGAATAGCGCTTGGACACGGAATCAATCAGCACCACATTGTTCTCAATGCCCTCCAGATGGCAGGCAGAGATATAGGGAGAACCCGTATAAATAAATTCACGGTACACCTCGTCCGAGAAGAGGAACAAATCGTACTTCTTCACAAGGTCGCGAATCTGGTTCATTTCACGGCGTGTATAGAGGTAACCCGTAGGATTGTTGGGATTGCAAATCAAAATAGCACGCGTGCGCTCGTTAATCAACTCCTCGAACTTCTCTACCTTGGGCAACGAGAAACCCTCTTCGATGGTCGTGGCAATGGTGCGTATCTTGGCTCCGGCAGAGATGGCAAACGCCATATAATTGGCATAGGCCGGCTCGGGAACAATGATTTCATCCCCCGGATTGAGGCAAGCCAGGAAAGAGAACAACACCGCCTCCGAGCCACCGGAAGTGATGATGATGTCGTCTGCAGTCAGATTGATATTGTACTTCGCATAGTAACCCACCAACTTCTCGCGGTAACTGCGATACCCCGCACTGGGACTGTATTCCAGAACTTTCCGGTCGATGTTCCGTATCGCTTCAATCGCGACTTCCGGAGTAGGCAGGTCGGGTTGTCCGATGTTCAGGTGGAATACATGTATGCCCCTCTGCTTGGCAGCATCTGCCAAAGGAGCCAGTTTTCTGATAGGAGATGCGGGCATCTCCATTCCGCGAATAGATATTGTTGGCATGAGGTTTATTTACTATTTGACGATTTATGATTTACTATTTAATAGAGTATTTATAGGTGATATTGCTATCACTTTATCATTAAAGTTGCAAATGTAGCGAATTATTTGAAACCAAAAGGAAGGCAAGACCATAAAAACTTTAAAAAACTTATCTATCGTAAAAACTCTATGATATGTAAACAGAAACTTGTATCTTTGAAAAAGCAAACGAGCCAAGTAGAATCAATTGTAAATAGTAAATAGTCAAATAGTAAATAACACCATGGTCATCAACCTTATAACTTTTGCTTCCATACTGCATAAACAAGCATCAGTCCGTAGCTCCCACGAAGTGATATTGACTGAATTGGAAAAATACTTTACCGTCAACTTCATTGATTACAAAGACATAGACAAGTTATCACCCGATGACTTCAGTATTATATTCATTGCCACCGGAGGTGTGGAACGGCTGGTAATCCAGCATTTCGAATCCCTTCCCCGCCCCGCCATCCTCTTGGCAGACGGCATGCAGAACTCACTGGCCGCCGCTCTCGAAATATCTTCCTGGCTGCGCGGCCGGGGAATGAAAAGCGAGATTCTTCACGGAGAGCTCCCCGAGACCATCAAGCGTATTTTTGTCCTGCACAGCAATTTCGTGGCACAACGCAGCCTTTTCGGCATGCGCATCGGCGTAATGGGCACTCCGTCCAGCTGGCTCGTTGCCAGCAATGTGGATTATCTGCTTGCCAAACGCCGCTGGGGTATCGAGTACACAGACGTCTCATTGGACCGCATTTATGAATACTACGGACAGATAACGGACGACGAGGTGGGCGAAGCATGCGCCGGACTGGCAGGAAAAGCGCTTGCCTGCCGAGAGGCAAGCCCCGAAGACATGATAAAAGCCATGCGGCTGTATCGAGCCATCAAGAGGATTGTAGAGGAAGAGCGACTGAGCGCCATTACCCTCAGCTGCTTCCGCCTGATAGACCAAACGGGAACCACCGGCTGCCTTGCCCTTGCCTTGCTGAACGACGAAGGAATCATTGCCGGATGTGAAGGCGATTTGCAATCCGTCTTCACCATGCTGGCCGTAAAAGTGCTGACGGGGAAAAACTCCTTCATGGCCAATCCTTCCATGATAAATGCCCGTACCAATGAAATCATATTGGCACACTGCACCATCGGCATCGCACAAACGGAGCAGTTCATCATACGCAACCATTTTGAGACGGAAAGCGGCATCGGTATTCAGGGAATCCTGCCGACGGGAGATGTAACCATCGTAAAATGCGGAAGCGAAAGCCTGGACGAATATTACCTGAGCACCGGCACGCTTGTTGAGAATACAAACTACATCAATATGTGCCGCACCCAAGTGCGGATAAAAATGAACTCCCCTGCCGACTATTTCCTCAAGACACCGCTGGGCAACCACCACATCATGCTGTATGGCAATTACGAGGATATATTGGAAGAGTTCCTGCAAGCCAATGCCTGCAAACGGATTGAATGATTACTCGTTCGCATCCGGTATCACCACCTCGAAACGCGTTCCTTTTCCCAACTCTGAGGAGACCGAGATAGAACCATGCAGGCGGTCTACGATGGTCTGGCAAATGCTCAGCCCCAAACCGGCGCCCTGCGTAAAGCTGTCTTCTTTGTAAAAGCGTTCGAAGATATGTTTCTGGGCGTCTTCAGAGATACCGCTTCCCGTGTCTTCGACAAAGATGGTGGTATATCCTTCCCGGTTCGTGACATAGCCGAAGGTGATGCTGCCCGTTACCGTGAATTTCTTGGCATTGTTTATCAGGTTGTTCACGACCTGCTTCAAGCGGACGGAATCGGTGATGACCAATTTGTCTTCCCCTTCCGGAATCTTTATACGTAGCTCTACATCCCGAGGCATACTCAGACGCTGGGATTCATGGACTTCCTGCATGATGAACGCCAGATTGAATGCTCCGAACTTAAAGTCCATCGTGCCCGATTCTATGCGCGAGAGGTCCAGAATATCGTTTATCAACGCCAACAGCAATGTACAGTTGATGTTGATTGTTTCGACGAACTGCTTTACCTCTTCCGGAGAAAAAGCGTCCAAGTCCTTCAATAAATCCGAGAAGCCGACAATGGCATTCAGAGGGGTACGTATCTCATGGCTCATATTGGCAAGGAACGCAGATTTGAGCTTGTCGGCCTGCAAGGCACGGTCACGTGCGGCAATCAAGGCCTCTTCCGTATCCTTGTAACACTGGATGCTCTGGCATACTCCCAATACCATGTATGGGGTATCAACCGTCAGTCCGTCATAAGCGGTACTGCGGAACTCCCACCATTCATAGCTCCCATCCGCACTCTTCAACCGGAAACTCATCCGTGAATTGATTTCATTGCCCAACAGAATGGCATCAAAATTCCTGCGCGTATGCAGCAAGTCTTCCGGATGTATAAGGGTGTCCATCTCATCACGTGCCAGCAAGTCCGTATCACCGGTATACCCGAAACGGCGCAGCAATCCACCCGGGAAATGGAAACGGTTCATATGCATGTTGTACTGCCACGGATAAATGGAGCTTTCCTCCACCGCCATATTGAAGAAGCGTCTCTGCATCTCTTCTTCGGAGATATTGCGGCATACAATCGCCATTCCCGTCATCTTTTCATTGGCAAAGATAGGTACTACCTCGCCGGAAACGGGGAAATACGTTCCCTGATGGTTTTCCTGCATGAAGGCTTTCTCCGGAATAGAAATAGGTCTCTTTCCGGTACGTACTTTCTTCAACAAGTCCTGCAAGATGTTTTCTCCATTCATGTAAATCCTGAAAATGGAGCCGGCCATCTGCCCTTCATAGAAACGGGACGTATAGGTTTCGGAAGAAAGTCCCAACATCTGTAACAACGGACGGTTGACAAAATGGATGCGCAGGTCGGTATCATACGTAATCAAGCCGTCGCGAATGGAACAGAAGATATTGTCGAACTCGTCGCGCTGCTCCACCAGGCGGTGCTGTATCAACAAGCGGGTCTGGGCATGTATGCGCTTACGCGACTCCCTGCGGTTGGCACGGAAAAGCCAGGCAACCAGCAGCACCAATGCCCCGACAATCAGCGAATAGAACAGAATGAACCAGACACGGTAACGCTCCATCAACGGTATATTCAAAATGATGCCCTTGCTCTCCGCACGGTTCGTGTCCACACGGAAAAACTGCAACTGTTTGTAATCGAACAGCAACTTGCCCCCAAAGTCCTTTACTTCCAATGAGGCGGGTGACTTGCCCTTCAAAATACTTGCAGCCTGCCGGCCGGCAGCAAAAGCATCCTCTCCGGGAACGGCATCATACACACACAGAACACCGTTCGTCATAGCCAGGTTCTGGCTGGTAAACACGGGAGCCTTCAACTTCAAGGAAAGAAAAGGAATCCATTTGGGAGCTATAACAATATGCTTGTAGGCATTGTAGTCATAGCAAATGGAAGTGATGATAGAGTTCAAGGACTTGGCCTGCACGTTCAGCACTTTCAACTCATGCTCCGGATAGTTGCTTTTTATGCGTTCCCAAGAGTCTTCCACAGCCCTGACCCCTTTAAGGCTCAGGAAACTGCTGTCGGACAGACAAACCAACTCCCTGCGGGAAGGGAACATACGGACAGCCGCATCCAGCAAGACATCGAAATCCGTTTTCGAAACATAGCCAGAGACGTTGGGCATTCTTTCAAAGACCCTCTCATCCGGGTATTTGATGCCCGAAACCACCACCGGTATCTGATAAGGCAGGGAATCACCGCAATGGGTCAATGTGAAGAAAGCCTCATCGCTGGAAGTCACAATCAAGTCCGTTTTCCGTTGCCTGGCACGCTCGCAGATGCGGCGCATGATGAAGCACTCGGAAGCGAAAGACCAGTAATCGGCATTCAGATATTCAGTAGTGATATTGGCTTTAACTCCCCCCTTGTCCAGTCCGTTCTCCAAATTTTCTGTCAGAAGGCTGTGCCAAGGAGTATTTTTTGTATAGGACTGTATGAAAAGTACATTGTACGTACGTTCCGTAGCCGAAAGTGTTCCCGACATCAACCACAACAAGCCTGCAAACAATGGAAAGAAAAGGCGTTTCATCATAATATAGATTTTGTATACTCAACGCAAAACTCTTATTCGTCACGCAAATATACAAGTTATATTGAGAATGAGCACAGATTATTCAAAAAAAACTCACTCATCGTGCAATGCTTCGGCAGGCTGTACCTTCATGGCCCGTGAAGCCGGATACCAGATTCCTGCAATCACCATCAATGCCATCAATATCCAGACAATAGAAACGCATATGACAAATCTCCCCCAAGTGGCATCCGTGGCTTCCGTAAAAGTGACATCTGCCATAACCATATTGATACATATCATCAAAGCGGGGATGGAAGCAAGTGCCAACAGCAGCAACCCTTCACCCAGCAATTGCCAGCGTATTCTTCCGCGGCTGCTGCCCATGGCCATGCGCAAAGCAATCTCGCTGCGGCGATGGCGGGTACGGAACCAAAAAGTTCCCATCAGCCCGATGAATACATTGAAAACAAAGAATATCACAATGAGCCTTGCGCTGCGGATATACGGGGTGATTCCTTCGGCAGCATCCCGCTCTATCTTCTGGTCCTTATAGCTCTGTATGTCGAAAAGATAGAATGGAGCGACCTGCAGCTGCGACATCATATCCTGATAAAAACGAGCTGCAAAATTATCCGTATCCGCCTCCGGACGTATCCGTAGGGAGATGAACGGGAGGTACTGGTCCTCATAGAACCAACCGGGGAAAGGAGTCAGGACAAAAGGTCCGTAACGGGCATAGTCATCCGTCTTCTGCAAGGCACAGACTGCAGAGACACGGTAACGGAGACCTCCGCTGTAATAATCCAGAAACTCGCGGCCCACCGCCCCGGCACTTGTCTGAAAAAGACTGTCTGCCAAATCACGGGTCACCACGGCAGGCAGAGGACTGGCAGTGGAATTCCAATCCAAGACATTCCCCTGCAACAGCGGAATGCGCATGACGTCGAAATATTCGGGAGACACATAGCGCACTGTAGTCTCGACAACATGCACGCTGTCCGTCGTATACCCCTGGTAAACACGCCCGCGGGTATAAGTATCGGTACCCAGCCACGTGGCAGCACTTTCCACTGCAGGATATTGCCTGATACGCCGGAGCACTTCCTCCATCGGCTTGAACCAGAAGGTCTGCAGGCTGTCTTCCGACGTGCACGGCACTATCTGTGTGGGATTGCAGGAAATCCTTATCTTATAGACATGCTCCAAATCATACCCCTTAGGCTGCCGTTCTGCATGGGCAAAGCCATAGAGTACATCCACACAATACCACATCAATGTAAATACAATCAACAGCTCGGCAAACAGCCAGCCGTTACTGCGGCGCTGGTTCCATATCTGGTGTAAAATAGAATGTATCATACTCGTTACTGTTTTAATTGGGATTCGTTTATCCGCTCATTCTCCGCCAAGAACCTCGGCTATAGGGCGACGGGTGGCATGCCAGGCAGGAATAAACACAGAAAGCAGGTTGAACAACAGACACACCACCAATACAGCCACGAAAACCGCAGGACGGAGGAAGAGCCAGACGCTTACATCAAAATTCGTTCCGGGAGCACCATCGCCAAGCATCCAGTCCTTACCCAGCCATAGGAATATGCACGAAAAGAGAAAACCGAGCAATGCGCCGGCAAATGCTAAGGCCAGGTTCTCGCGGAGCAACTGCACCATCAAGGTAGAACGGCTGGCGCCGTATGCTTTCCTTACCGCAAGCTCAGCCATGCGACGGGACATTTGCGAAGATATAAGTCCGCTGACATTGATAGCGGGCACAATAAGCAATATCAAACCCAGGATGATGCAGGTTACGGCAGGACTCATCGTGTCATTACGGAAGAACTGCCGTTCCGTATAGGTGCTGAGGTCGGGAAGCTCCAGTTCATATTCGACCAGTATCTCGTTGAAGCGGGCAAGCGACTGTTCTATCTGCCGCTTGAGTTCCTCTCTGCCGACACCGGGCTTGACAAGGGCCACAGCCTCGAAATCTCCCCGTAGCCCTTCACTGCCCAGACCGGAATCCCGGGTGGAATAAGGCATCCACAACTCTCCATAGGCAAATGTGAATAGAGAGCTCACATCCTTGGTGACCCCGACAATGCGCTTAGGGCGAAAGTTGACAAAATAATTTTTGCCAATGGCTGCTTCGGCAGACCCGAAAGCTTCGCGAGCAAGCTGTTCGCCTATAACCACGACATCCCGGCAAGCATCGAACTCTTCGGTACTGAAAAGACGGCCCGCCACAAGAGGGATATCGTAGACACGCCAATAGTTCAAATCCACCTGACGAACCGTACGGCGCATTCCCCGCACGGGCGAATCCCCACAGTATCTAAGATAGGTAGGTCCCAGATAGGTGACAAGTTCCGCACCCGGAAGTTCTGCGAAAATAGCGTTGACAGCCCGATAAGACATGCCCGTATTGGAATTGCTGTGGTCGGACTTGCGGTAAGAGTATCCATAAGAGGAATATACCATACTACTGCGGCGCGACTCGGGAGCTAAGTCAGCCGTCTGGATGTCATACACCATGTAAATGACCATGACAAAGGTGATGCTCACTGCCGTACCGATGACGGAAACAGCACTGAAAAAGGGATTCTGGCGGATAAGAGCTAAAATTTGTTTCATAGCTTTCTATTCATCGTGCAATGCTTCGGCAGGCTGCACCTTCATCGCCTTGCGGGCGGGAATACCTATACCGATGACAATCATTAGGGCAATCAGCACAAAGCTGATGGCGGCACATAGCAGCAGGCGGTCCCACTCCAACGTCGTACCGTTCCTCCAGGAGTTCAACTCCAGGTGTGCAAGATTATAATCGATGAGCAATGCAACGGGGGTGACAATTGCCAACAACAATATCCCTTCACTAAGCAGCCGGCTGAAGATGGCACGGTCTGTCGCTCCATGCGCTTTGTGCAGTGCTATCTCCGAACGGCGTTGCTGCGTACGGAACCAGAATGTTCCGAGCAAGCCGAGGAAAATGTTCAGCAGCAGGAATCCCATACCCATCACATAGTTACGGATGTCATTGGTCCATGCCTGCTGGTAGTTGCGACGAATATCCTTGAAAGAACGTATCTCCGAAATGAAGATATTGCCTATGCGGAACTGGCTCTCACTGTCTGCCTTCAGCCTCTCAATGAAGTCATTGTCCTGCCCTTCACGGACGCGGACACAAAGTTCGAGACCGATATAGTAGAAACTCTGCTTCACCATCATGGAATATGAGCTTCGCGCCTGGTCATAATCGTGATAGCGTACATTTTGCAGTGCAGCACCCAGCCGGTAGGTCTTCGTAGTATCACCAAAAAGATAGAACCGCTGGCCTACGAGATCTGTCATCCGGCAGTCGTATTTCCGGTAGAGGTTATCCGAAGCCATAAACTCCCCGCGCTCCAACATTTCAGCCAATTGTTCGGGTGTCTCGCCACGCGTGCCCCGATAGCGGAATACACGGGGAAAGTCCGGTGTCACTAACCTGCGGATGGTCCAACCGGGAGAACGCAAAGTGTCATAGCTTACTTCAGCGCCTGAATTGCTTCCGTTGTAAGGATACGAATTCTGCGAAAGGCTGACCGCTTCTATCTCCGGCCGACGACGCAGACGCTCCAACAACTCGGCTATGTCATCGTGGGTCTGCTGAGAGGTATGCCCGGCTATGTAGTCGGGACTTTTGGGTGTCAGTTCCCCCAACTCTATAAGGTAGCAGTGCTCTATATTAAAGCCTCTCGGCTCCAGATAGGTGGCGGCGCGCGTGTAGAGATAGTCTACCACGTACCACATCACTACACTCACTACCAATAACTCCAACACCAACCATAGGTTTGAGAGCCATTCATTCTTTATCTGTGTAAGAAGTTTCTTAGTCATTTTCTTCAATGATTAATGTTTTGTGATGGAGTTATTTATGCAAACGTCCGCCCAATGCATTTACAATCCCTATTCTTGATGCACGCCATGCGGGAATACCGGAACTTAGTAAGTTCAGCACAAAGCAGAACAACAACGCCCAGCCAAAGGTGGAGCCATGCAGCAATATGCTTGCATCCACTGCCGGAGGACTCAGCGTCTGGCTGAATTCCTGCGCAAACAGCAGTGTATTTCCCAAATAAGCGAATGCTACACTCAGCAACAATCCCATCACCCCTGCCAGCAATGTCACCACCAGATTTTCTGCAATGATTTGCCCCATCAGTTCCAGTCTCGTTGAACCGAATGCCCGGCGCACACCAATCTCTGCCACACGCTGGCGCAGACGGCTCTGCGTCATCGAGCTGAGGTTGATGGCAGGAACAATCAGTAGAATGATGAAGATAATGAGACGCTGCCTGCGTGCCTGGTCCACGTCCGGTTCGATGTTGGCAGCCATTCCTGCGGCATTTTTCTCCTGGTCATAAGGACGGTTACGGTAAATCAACGAATAACCATTCTCGCCAATTACAGTGTCGTACTCCTGACGGCGGCGTTCCGTCTCCTCACGAATAGCGGGAAAATCATCACGGCTTTTCGCCAGAATGGTAACGCTCATCATCCCCATATGCTCATCACTCCATGTGCTTTTCGTTATCTCAGTAGAAGTATAGGGCACCCATACCTGCGCATAGGCAGTGTTGGCCAAAGTAGAAACATCCTTCACTACACCGGACACTGTATAAGGAGCATGGTTCAAAAGGAATTCGCGACCAACAGCCTCCGTTGTCTGGAATAACCTGCGCGCTACACTTTCCGTAATTACCGCTACGGGTAGTCCGGCATCGAATGTAGCCTGGTCATAAGGTTTCCCGGCAACAAAAGAGAAATCAAACACACGCCAGAAAGTATCATCTGTCTGCAACAGGTCGATACCCGTTGCAGGTTGTCCCGGCAGATTCACGGGGGTAGAAATGACCATACAGGTATAAATCGTTACTGCTTCGGGGGTCTTCAGCGATTTGAAGCACTCAAGCGCAGTCTTTATCCCCATCGGTCCGTTGGAACTGTTTCCCTCTCCCCAGCTTTTGTTGGTGATGCTCATATAATGCACATGTAGAAAGCGGTCGCGGTTGCTCTCCGGAGCAAACGGAGCTACCTTCACCTGCTGCATCATCACCACCAGCATGATGAGGAAGATGGCAAGTGCCGTACCGGCTATGCTGACGGCACTAATCATCGGTTGCTGCCGCAACTGTGCCCAGGCTTGTGTGAAGTATTGCTTTATCATATTGATATTTACGATTAGACGATTTACTATTTACGATTGGTGTTACCGCTACTCAACGGCCCACCTTCAGGTTACATGTATTCACTCCGCCTATGCCTCCTTTAGAAATGTCAGCATGCCCGGCAGTTCCGCTCAAAGTGACGTCACCCACACCACTCATTCTGGCAGTCAAATAATCGCAGACTACATGAATATCGGCGCTACCTACTCCGCGCAAAGCAACTTTCAGCTCGTCACACGTCAAATCGGATACATTCACTTCACCCACTCCCTTTACCTCAAATGACACCTCATCCAGTTTCAAGGGCTTCTCACAATTGAACTCCCCTACACCGGTAAACTCCACCTTCTTCAAATCAGGAGCCGAAATCCAAATGGTCACGCCATCTTTCTGATTTCTCATGCTCTTGTTTTTCCTATCCTTGAAGCCTATCAGCAGACAGCCGTCCTTCACTGTGGTTTCTGTATTCTTCACGTGCTTCTCCTTACCTTCAATCTTGAAAGAATAAGTGTCACTCTGTGTAAAATAAATTGTTCCCACAGACGTTATCTCAATGGACGAAAAGGCATCCACTTTGCGCACTTCACTCACTTTGGTATCTTGTGCATAAACACTCAGCATACCTACAAATGTCAATATCAATGCAATGATAATACCTACTATATTAGTTTTCATTTTTCTTCTTTTTTATTGTTAATCCTCTATTGTTTTTCATACTACTCTTCATGCAACGCCTCTGCCGGCTCAATCTTCATAGCCTGCCGTGCCGGAAACCATATTCCAATCACTACCATCAGAGCTATCAGTAACCAAGCCCCTAGAGAACCTGCAAGGAAGCGTATCACACTCCACTCTATCGGCCAAGTGGATATGAGAGAGGTACGTCCTATAGTAAATTCCGCCATCCCCACATTGTAGCATACAACCATGGCAGGCAATGTCACTAACGCCAATAACAGTAACCCCTCACCTATCAGTAAACGAAACACACCGCCACGCGTACTGCCCATCGTCATCCGTAGAGCTATCTCCGAACGGCGGCGGCGAGTACGGAACCAGAAGGTGCCTATTAACCCCAAAAATACATTCACCAGCAGGAAGAGCACCACCACAGCCTGACTGTTCACCTTATCCGTATCGCCATTCATCACCTCGAACTGCAACTGTTGTTCAGTATAGGGAGCGGCATCTGCCACAAACGCATTGTCCGTGTCCAGTTTAGGCGCTATTTCGCGCAGAAACTTCTCCCGATAATCCGGTCCGTCGGCAGCAGGCTTCACGCGGAAAACAATCTGCGACCAATTGTCGGCAAACTCTGCCTTAATCATATTCTCTCCCAAATGATAAAAGAACCAAGGTTCCTCAACTCCATAACGATAGGAACGGAAAGCACCGGTCTTCCCCATCTGCTTGATGATTGTAACAGAATCACCATTACCTAACGGCGTAGTCTGCGAAAACTCCGGCATTTTCTTACGAAAACGTTCAAAAGCGGCATTACTCAGTGTCACATTGTTCCATCCTGCGGGAGTGTCCCGGAACGGGTGACGCGGGTCCTCACTTATCCGGAAAACATCCACATATCCTCCAGTCGTATAAATACAGCGTCCTTGCACCCAGGAAGTATCTTGCACAACCAACGCATTGTAACTATTACTGCCACTCATCGGAAGGCTCCAATAACAAAGGGCAGCTGCCTCTACGGAAGGCTCTTGTTCCAATTTCGCCAATATACCCAGATATTTATCGGCATCAGTCAGACTCGTATCCCGACTTTCTCCACCTACAACGGTGGATAATTTATAGACATGTTCAATATTATAACCCAGCGGACGGTAGAAAGTATATTTCATGCATCCCAGTGAGTCACAGAGGAACCACATCACGATGAATACCAAGAACAATTCAGCCAATACCCAGCCGTTACTGCTGAAGCGTGCCTTTATCATACGTAAGTTATGTATCGTAAATTTCATATCAAGTACCTCCTTCTATTTATCATTCAAAGAATCTACAATAGTGCGCCGTGCCGCTATCCATGCAGGCAGTGCCGCACTCAACAGATTGATGACCACACAGAAAACAAATGCCAGCAGGAATACCCACGGACTAAACAGTGCCTCCATGTTCAAGCTGAACTCGCCCGACGTACCCACATTCTGATTATTGGTGAACAGCCACATACGCATGGCATATACTGCCAAATAACTGAAAAGCAGTCCCACTACTCCACCCAGTAATGTCAACATCAGATTTTCGTTCAGTATCTGCCGCACAAGCACACTTTTCGTTCCTCCAAAAGCCTTACGTACACCTAATTCGGTAATACGTTGCTGCATGCGGCTGTTACTCAAGCCACACAGATTGAGTGACGGTACCAACAAAATGATAAATAAAGCTACGGCATATTGAAGATAAAGCATTGTCAAGTCTGGCCCTACATTAGCCCATACGTGGTTGACGTGCGCCACGATATTGTCCGGCTGTTCCATGATGTCTATCTGTTTATTACCCAATCCGGCATTAACACGTTCCACCTGCTTGGCAATGCCCTCCCGGATGGCAGGAAAGTCATCGGATGTACGTGCCAATACAGCAATCTGCATGCCTCCCAAATAACTGTGGACTCCGGTAATTTTCAGTTCGTCGGCACTGTACATACCCCATACTTGTGCATATGCATCCTTAGCAGTGACGGAAACATCTTTCACCACTCCCACGATACGCGCAAGTTCCCGGTTCAGCAGGAATTCCTGTCCCACTACATCTGTACTTCCATACAGTTTCCGCGCTACAGACGCACAGACTACTACAGCCTTGCTTTCTCCAGCACGGTCGGCTTCGCTGAAGCCGCGTCCGGCAAGAAACTGCATGCTGAACACTTTCCAGAAGTCGGGATCTGTCCGCATAGCATCCACTTTCACCCGATTGTTACCGTCAGTCAACGAAGCCAATGACAAACCGGCTGGGGAAAATGCCGTACAGTATTCCACTTCGGGCACCGGCTGCACGCATTCTTTCATAAATGCCGCCGAAGGATTACTCCAATTATTATTGCCGTCCTTTTCCTTGTCGTATACGTGCATAGCGGAAAAGTAAAGACACCGACTGCGGTTCACCTCCGGTTCCAAGTCAGCATATTTCGTCTGCCAAGTAATCACAATAGCCATAATCATGGTGATAGCAAAGGCCGTACCCAATATGGAAATCGTACTTAGCAGCGGATTCTGCTTCAAGATTGTAAAAGCTTGTCTTACGGTTTGCATTTCATTAATTGATAGTTGATAATTAATAGTTGACAGTTGACTAAGCAGTAATTATTCCACCTGACGTCCGTCGAAGAAGCGGACGGTGCGTGAGGTCTGTTTGGCCTGCTCTTCATTGTGGGTCACCATCACGATGGTACGTCCGTCTTCCTTGTTCAGTTGATGCAACAGTTCCATGACTTCGGCACCCATCTTGGAGTCTAGGTTACCGGTGGGCTCATCGGCGAGGATTATCTCCGGGTTGCCGATAATGGCACGGGCAATGGCTACACGCTGGCATTGACCGCCGGAAAGCTGTGTAGGCATGTGGCGCATGCGGTGGCTCAAACCGACCTTCTTCAATACCTCTTCCGCCAGATGACGACGTTCCTTGGCAGACACCTTTCTATAGAGCAAAGGCAACTCCACATTATCCAGCACATTCAGCGAATTAATCAGATGGAAAGACTGGAACACAAAACCCAACTTCCGGTTACGGAAAGCAGCCAGCTCCTTGTCCTTCATGCCGTCTACTTTCGTACCGGCTATTTCGATAGTGCCGCTGGTGGGTGCATCCAGTAAGCCCATAATGTTCAGCAACGTAGATTTTCCGCAACCGGAAGGTCCCATGATACTGAGAAATTCTCCCTTGTTCACTTCGAGGTTTACATTTTCCAATGCCACGGTTTCAATCTCGTTTGTACGATAAATCTTGTTGATGCCAGTTAACTTAATCATAATGGTAAGTATTTAATTGTTATTATTCTGTTCTGTTTCTATTCCGCACAATTTCTGTTTCAAGAGGTCAAAAGTTGTGCCAAAATCGTTTATTATTGATTATCTGCTATTTATACATGCAGTAAGGTGTCCGAAAATGAACACCTTGTCCGTTTTCATCTATTCGTCACGCAGGGCTTCCGTAGGTGGAATGCGGCTGATGTTGCGCGCCGGGATATAGATTCCCACCAACACTACCACCAGCAGTATCAGAAAGATGACGAGCGACACGAGCAGATAATGCGAGGTGAAATCCGACACCCAATAGCTCTCTGTGCTCTCCACCCAATTCTGCCCTTTGGCCAGCCCTTCTTTCAGTGCATATTGCAAATAGAGCAGAAAACCAGTCAGTGAAGCGACCACGGTCAATACCGTGCCTTCGCCCATCAGCAGGCGGACAATGTCGCTGCGTGTAGCTCCGAACGACAGCATCACTCCCACTTCCTCGCGCCTCGTACGTGTCTGCAACCAGAAGGTACCGATGACACCCAGGCAAAGATTCACCAGGAAGAAAGCCGCCATCGCCAGATTACGGCGGTAAATCGGTGTGGAATTGCTGGCTTCGCTCTCCGTTATAATCTGCTCATAGGAACGGACACTGCGGGCAAACAGATTGCCCCGCCTCATCTCCTTCACCATCCAGGGACGGAAATCGTGCAGAAAACGCTCCATGCTGACACCTTCTTTGAGGCGTACCAAGATATGGGCACTTTCAGGGATATAACTTGTATCGATGGTAAGCATCGGCATAAATGCAACGGGGACGGGACGCCACTCGCTATACATCTTCATGGCTCCTATCGTACCGACAACCGGCATGTACAAGGTATCTCCATGGTCTCTGCTTACACAGCGTTTGCCATGCGCGTCTTTGGTATGGAACAACTGTTCGGCAGCATTCTCCGTCAGTACAATGTCATTCGGGGCATAGGCGTAGTCGGACAGCTGTCCGAGTGTCCGCCCCTTACCGGAACGGAAACCATACGTATCAAAAAAGTTTGTATGAGGCAGAAATTGTATCATCATAATAGATAAGGGAATCGTATCCCCTTCGGCAAACAATTGACTATTCGAACTTCCCGAAGAATTGGGATAACAGAATCCCAGCACGGGAGTGGCCGATTCCACACCGTCAAAGTCCTTGACATAACGCATCAGATTATAATAGTTGTCCACCAACGTAGCAGAGTCCTGCGCTTCGGCGTCGTATCCCGGTGCCTGGGGCTGCAATGCGCCCAATGAAATGAGGCAAAGCCGCTCCGCATCATAGCCCAACGGGATATTACGGTCGTGCGTGACCACAATCACCGGGTCCAATACAACCCAACTGATGATACTCACCAATATCAATTCGGCCAACAACCATCCGTTCTTGCGGCGGCGCGCCCAAAGATTCTTCCATATTAACTTAAACATACCAACCTCCCGTGTCTTATCGTTTTTCATTCAGTGAGTTCACAATCGGTTTCCGCAAGGAATACCACGCCGGTATAAGGGCCGACAACAGATTCAGTACGACACACAGCACCAATGCTGCGAGAAAAACCAACGGAGCAAACAGCATCTCACCCGATACGCGGACATCCACTCCTTCGGGCACCATGCCCGGCCAACTGTCGAGTACCGTAAATATCCACTCGCGTCCCGTGTAAAGTGCCAGCCAGGCCAGCAGCAAGCCCAATGCTCCACCCAGTGCAGTCAACAGCAGGTTTTCCCACATCACTTGTGAAAGCAGTATCTTACGTCCGGCTCCAAACGACTTCCGCACCCCCATCTCTGCCAGGCGTCCCTCCATACGGCTCGATATCATGCCACTCAGATTCAAGGCAGGCACCAATAGCAATACGAGCAGGACAAGCAGGAAGTGGCGCACTGTGGCCCAAAGGTCAAACTCCATACCTGAATAAGTCTTAAAGACACTCAACAGATGGGAGGTGGGCTGCTCCCAAAAATCCACTTGCCATTCATCGGGATGCATAAGATTCTCCTTACGGCAGATTTCCTTTATCTCAGCCCGCAGAGCATCTCCCTGCTTACCGTCCTTCACCAGAAAGGTAGCGCTGAAAGCTCCCAGATAGGGAAGGTTGTATTTAGGACTGCTGTAATCGGGCGACACCGTATAAGGTACGTAAAGCTGTGCATAGGATTTGGAGGTGAGGTAACTGGCGCTACGCACCACTCCACAAACCCGGTAGTCGATATAGTTCAGGCTGAACGAGCGTCCTACTACCTCTTCCGTCGTACCGAACAAGCGGCGTGCCAAATCATCGGTAACGACAGCAGTGGAAATGCCACTTGCCAGGTCGGATGCCGTGAATGGACTACCTTCCAGGAATTGGAAAGAATATATCTTGAAAAAAGCAGGGTCTGTCAACTTTACCATAACCGGAAAATCACCGCTACGGTCGGCAGGCTGTATATAACTGTTTTCCGACAAGTCATTATGCAGCTCGGCCGAAACGACAAGAGCATTCTCTACGGGATAGAACCAGTCTTGCAGCGCCTTGTAGGAAACAGCCCATTGCATGGTCCTGGTATTGTTGCCGCTTCCCTGCGTGAATTTTGAATTGCTGAGGTAAAGCGTATTCATGCGGTTTGCCTCTGGATAGACGGGCGCAATCTTCACATAATACACCACCGCCATAATCATTGTCATGGCAATGGCCAGCCCCGTACCCACAATGTAGAGCATGCTGAACAGTTTATTCTGCTTCAACAGCTCCCAGGCTTGTTTCAAGTAAACCTTTATCATTTTAGCTTCAACTTATTCTTGTTCTTATAGTTACTCATATCGCTCACCACCACTTCATCACCCGGTTGCAAGCCACTGACCACTTCTACAAACTCAAAGTTGGAATCGCCCAGCTGCACCTTGCGCTTTACAATTTCCTTGTCGGAATTGCGTACAAAAAGTTCATACTCCCCACGTCCCACATAATAGCTGGCATTGGCTATGCGCATCACGTCTTCCTTCACCGCATTCATCACATAGACGTCGGTTTTCAGACCGGAACGCAGTCGGCGGTTGTTGTCCTCATTCAACTGCACGGTAAAGGAGATGACGCCATTCTTTGAAAGCGGAGTAACACTGCTTACGGAACCTTCCAGCTTTTCGCTGCCAATCTTCACAATGGCCTTGCCGCCGGCAGCCACACGGTCACCGTAAGTATCGGCAATCTCGCCTTCCACCTTGAAGTGACTCAAGTCGGAGATGACGGCAATCTGTGAGCCTTCGGGAACCTGGGCACCAATCTGATTGTTGATATAAGTAAGGATGGCCTTCCGGGGCGAACGCACCTGCGCATCGTCGAGCGTACGTTTGGTTTCGGCCAGTGTCTTTTGGAACATGCTGAAATCCAGCTCCTGCACTTGGTATTCCGCAGCCAGCACTTCCTTCTCGTTGGCATACTGCTGCTGTAATTGTTCGTATTCCAGTTGTGCTACGTTGTAGCTCAGTTCGGCTTGGCGCACTTTGTCGGTGGTGCCCGAACCGAGGCTATCAAGGTACTGCTCGTTACGCAGTTCCACCTTCATGCGGTCCAGCTTCATGGCGGAGACTTTGATTTTCATCTGAAGGTCGGTCAGCTTGGTCTGGTTGTCAAGTTTCAGCTGTTTCAGCTTGTAGCTGCGCATCTGCTCTTCATCCAGCATCTTTTTGTAGTCGGTTTCGGCACTCTGTAAGTCCAGTTTCAGGATAGGGGTACCGACATCCACACTATCACCACCTTTTCTGTACACTTCCAAAATGCGGGTATTAATAGGCGAATTTATAATTTCCTCGAATGCAGGAACCACTTTTCCGGAGGCACTGACACTGACTTCAATCGTACCCTTGCCTACTTTGGAGAAAACGAGGTCTTTCTCCTTCACTCCCGTACGCATCAATGAAATGAGTACACTGACCACTACGATACCTGCCACGCCGATAGCACCGTAGCGGATGATTTTCTTATTGCGTTCTTTATTACGCACTTCTTTCGGAATTTCTCTATCCATATCTTTTAATTTTATTGTTTGCGAACATAACGCTTAATATATACTAAATCCATGCCAAAATCATAACCCCCTGAAAGTAAGCGAAAAGACAAAAAAGAAGGGTGTCCGTTTTCGGACACCCTGTACATTTTCGGATAGCTTCTTTATCTTAATCTCAATCTGTCGCCAATCTCCGGCACGTATTCCGCATCCTTGCGATTCATCTTATAAAGGTTCTTCAGACGAATGCCGTACTTTTGGGAAATGGTATGCATGGAATCACCGTCTTTCACTATGTAGACGGTATGGGGTTTGGCGGCTTTCTTGCGCTTTTCTTTCAAGTAAATAATGTCTCCCGCCTCCAGTGTGTATTCTTTATGGAGGTCGTTGTATTTCACCAGCTTCTTCCAGCTGATGTCAAACTCCTTGCCCAACACCTGGAAGGTGTCTCCGTCGCGCGCCACGACATAAGCTATATCGTTGGCAATGTACACCTGATGCGGATTGGCCAGCCAAGGTTTCTTTTTCAGTTCCTTCTCCCAGCTGCGGGCATCGCGCTTGCTCATGCCACGGCTGTCGTACTTATACAGTTCATAATCCTCGATAATGGTTATCAGGCGGTTGGCATACGACGGGTCGGTAGCATAGCCGGCCTTCTTCAAGCCGCGCGCCCAACCCTTATAGTCCGTAATCTTCAGTTTGAAAAGAAAAGCATAACGTGCTCCCCGTTTCAGGAAATCGGAATGGTCTTCATAAGAGTCTTTCGGATTGCGATAAGCGCGGAAACATTCATTGCGGGCATCGTCATCATGCCTCACCGTCCGTCCGCGCCAGTTGCCTCCACACTTGATGCCGAAGTGATTGTTGCTCTTGCGCGCCAGCTCACTGTATCCGGCACCGCTCTCCAACAGCCCTTGGGCCAGCGTGATGCTGGCAGGTATCTTATGACGTTGCATCTGCTCCACGGCAAGGGGAGCATACTGTTTGATATACTCATTGTAGCGGGCATTCCGGCGTTGTGCCTGCACTGTTGTTATGGAAATAAAAAGAAATGCTATGATAGCAGTCAGTCTGAAAATCCGTTTCATGCTTAAAATGTTGAGTTCTGCACAAAAGTCCGTAAAAGAATTGAAATAACCAATCTCTTTTCTATCTTTGTAACATTAATTACAATATAACCCTTTGCCTTATGAAAGAATTAAATATCGAAATCGCCGTCAAGATATACGACTATGAAGAACTGGATGCCGCCGACCGCGAACTGATGGATGCCGCCCGCGAGGCTACCAACCGCAGCTATGCCCCTTACTCCCACTTCTCGGTAGGAGCTGCAGCCAGACTGGCAAACGGTATTGTAGTGACCGGCACCAACCAGGAAAACGCCGCCTATCCTTCCGGGCTGTGTGCAGAACGCACCACCCTATTCTATGCCAACTCCCAACATCCCGACCAGGCAGTAACCACCCTCGCCATTGCCGCACGCAACGAGCACGACGAGTTCCTGGAGTCTCCCATCCCGCCCTGCGGCGCCTGCCGGCAAGTGATGCTCGAAACGGAGAAGCGCTTCAAGCAGCCAATGCGGGTGTTGCTGTATGGCAAAAAGGGAATCTACGAGCTGAAGAATGTGGGAGAATTACTGCCACTCTCGTTCGATGCTTCGGCCATGAAGTAACAGAACCAATAAAGTATTAACATCGTGTCTGCAGGAAGTTAATTTCTTGCAAACACGATATTAACTTCTTGCCGACACGATATTAATATCGCAAAAAGCCTTTGTTATTCAGTGGAAATTATTACCTTTGCGCCCACTAACCAATTAATTCCACCGATGAGAATATCCGACTAAAGACAACACATTTCGGTAAACATCACTATCAACATGCTTTTTCAGACTGAACGCTGAGCATCACCTATATAGATGTTTAGCCAATGCTGTGTTTGTCCGTACCCCTCCCCTTCGAGAATTTCAATTTCGGGGAATGCTTGCATCTCCCCTATCATTCTTACTTCTAAAAACACAGTAGAAACTTATGAGCTTTATCATTAAAGACCTTAGCTATATCCATGCAGATAAGGAAATCTTGTTTTCACACCTCCACTTGAGTATCAACTCCGGAGATAAAATAGCCCTGACCGGAAATAACGGTTGCGGCAAGTCTACCCTCATGCGCATTTTGGCAGGAGACTTGTCACCAAGTTCGGGAACGGTGCTACGCCCCGAACATCTGTACTACGTGCCCCAGCACTTCGGACAATACGACCGGCAGACAATAGCACAAGCTTTGGGAATCAGCCACAAGCTATCTGCCCTGCATGCCATCCTAAGCGGTGACGCTACCGAAAAGCACTTCAATACGCTCAATGATGACTGGAACGTGGAAGAACGCGCCCAGGCTTCTCTCGACAGCTGGGGACTGGACGGTATCACACTCTCCCGTCCGATGGAAGGACTTAGCGGCGGCGAAAAGACCCGCATCTTCCTGACAGGCATGGAGTTGCACAACCCAACAGCCATCCTGCTGGACGAACCGACCAACTATCTGGACGCGGATGGACGGGAACGTCTGTATAACTTGATACGACGGACATCGGCTACCGTGCTCGTCATCAGTCACGACCGCACGCTACTGAATCAGTTGCCTGCCATCTGCGAACTCTCCTCCCAGGGATTGACGTATTACAGCGGAAACTACGACTTCTACAAAAAACAGAAGACCCTGCAACAAAACGCCCTCACCCAACAACTAGAAGAGAAGCAGAAAGCCCTGCGCCTTGCACGCAAAGTGGCACGCGAAGTAGAAGAACGGAAGGCCAAACAGAATGTGCGGGGAGAAAAAAACTCCATTAAAAAGGGGATTCCCCGCATCATGATGGGAGCACTGAAAAACAATGCGGAAAACAGCAGTAGCAGACTCAGCAGCATACATGCGGAGAAAGCGGAAAAGCTGCAGACGGAAATGGCAGGCATCAAAAGTTTACTGTCGCAGACGGACAAGCTGAAAACAGACTTCAACACCTCCCATCTGCATACGGGCAAGATTCTGATTACGGCAAGGAACGTCAACTTCCATTATCCCGACCATACAGCCTCCCCCGCAGAAACACCCCACACGGAGACGGCTGCAAAGAGTCTCTGGGCTTCTCCCCTCACCTTCCAGCTAAGAAGCGGCGACCGCCTCAGCCTGAAAGGAAAAAACGGCAGTGGAAAAACAACCCTGCTGAAACTCATCATGGGCGAATTGCACCCCACCGACGGAGTGATGGAGCGTGCCGGCTTCACCTCCGTCTATCTGGACCAAGAATACTCCCTCGTCCGTAATGAGCGCAGCGTACTCCAACAAGCAGAAGCTTTCAACCACCGCCACCTGCCGGAACATGAAGTGAAAACCATCCTCAACCGTTACCTCTTTCCCCGCGACGTGTGGAACAAGCCGTGCGGCAAACTGAGTGGCGGCGAAAAGATGCGCCTCTCCTTCTGCTGCCTGATGATTGCCGACAATACCCCGGATATGTTCATTCTGGACGAACCCACCAACAATCTGGACATCGAGAGTATAGAAATAATAACGGCAACGATACGCGACTACGCCGGCACCGTAATTGCCATCAGCCACGACCGGGAGTTTCTGAAAGACACCGGCATCGAACGGGAGATACTTTTGGAATGAATCAGTAATTTAGGTAACAACAACCGTAATTTGTATACTGCCATTCTCATAAAACCTGCCTATTTTTGCAGCACGTAATCATTTACTAACTAACGAACAACGAATATGAGCCAAAAAGTATTAATCCTCTCCTCCAGTCCCCGCAGGAATGGAAACTCCGACCTCTTGTGCAACGAATTCATGCGCGGTGCCGCAGAGGCCGGACATCAAGTAGAAAAGATTTTCCTGAAAGACAAGCACATCAACTACTGCACGGGATGTAGCGTATGCAGCATGTACGGCAAACCCTGCCCACAAAAGGACGATGCCGCCGAAGTGGTGGAAAAGATGATTGCCGCCGACGTCATCGTCATGGCAACCCCCGTCTACTTCTACACCATGAGCGCGCAGATGAAGACACTGATTGACCGTTGTTGCGCACGCTACCTTGAAATAAAGGACAAGGAGTTCTACTTCATCATCGCCGCCGCCGAAGAAAGTGTCCCCATGATGGAACGTACCATCGATGGTTTCCGTGGCTTCCTCGACTGCCTGGAAGAGCCCAAAGAATGCGGCACCATTTATGGCGTGGGTGCCTGGAAGGTGGGCGAGATAAACGACAAGCCTTCCATACACGAAGCCTACGAGATGGGGAAAAAAGTATAAAGAACGAATACTAACCGCTATACAATACATTTATGCTACGTACCATCAGACTGACCCTTGCCGTCATCTTCTTCGCACTCATCACGCTGTTGTTCCTCGACTTCACGGGAACACTGCATGCCTGGTTCGGATGGATGGCGAAGATACAATTCCTGCCGGCCGTGCTGGCACTGAACATCGGTGTAGTATTGTTTCTTGCAGTGCTGACCTTGGTATTCGGACGCATCTACTGCTCCGTCATCTGCCCGTTGGGAGTATTCCAGGACATTGTTTCCTTGCTCTCCGCCAAACGGAAGAAAAACCGTTTCCGCTACTCGTCCGCACTGAAATGGCTACGCTACGGTGTGCTGGGAGTATTCGTACTTGCCATTATCGGCGGACTGAACTCTTTTGTCGTGCTGCTGGCCCCTTACAGCTCATACGGGCGCATCGTTTCCAGCCTTTTCTCCCCACTCTACCAGTGGGCAAACAACGGACTGGCCTACCTGGCCGAACGTGCTGACAGCTATGCCTTCTATGAAACGGATGTATGGATGAAGAGTCTCCCTACCCTGCTGATTGCCACGGTCACTCTGGTAGTCCTCATCGTGCTGGCATGGCGGGGCGGACGTACCTATTGCAACACTATCTGTCCGGTAGGTACAGTGCTTGGCTTCCTCTCGAAGTATTCCTTGCTGAAACCGGTAATTGACACAAAGAAGTGCAACAGTTGCGGACTTTGTGCCCGCAACTGCAAGGCATCGTGCATCAACATCAAGGCACACGAAATAGATTACAGCCGTTGCGTGGCATGTATGGACTGTATCAACAAGTGCAGGAAAGGTGCCATCACTTACACACGCCGCAAGCCGGCCTCCGCTGCAGTCTCCCAGGAAACCTCCGTGGCACCGGAGCAGGTAAACGACGCCCGCCGCGCATTTCTCTCTACAACTGCCGTGTTTGCTGCTAGGGCAGCCCTCAAGGCGCAGGAGAAGAAAGTGGACGGTGGACTGGCTGTCATCGAGGACAAAAAAATCCCCGAGCGCGCCACTCCCATCACTCCTCCGGGCTCACTGAGCGCCCGCCACTTTGCACAACACTGCACAGCCTGCCAGCTCTGCGTATCGGTATGCCCCAACCAAGTGCTCCGTCCTTCTTCGGACTTGACAAAACTGATGCAGCCGGAAATGTCCTACGAACGCGGTTACTGCCGCCCCGAATGCGCCAAGTGTGCGGAGGTGTGTCCTACCGATGCCATCCATCTGACGAGCCTCGCCGAGAAATCGGCCGTCCAAATCGGTCATGCCGTATGGATTAAGGAGAATTGCATCTGCATCACAGACAAGATGGAATGTGGGAACTGTGCCCGCCATTGTCCGGCCGGTGCCATACAGATGGTTCCTTCAGACCCGGAAGACGAAGCCTCCATCAAGATACCGGTAGTCAACGCCGAACGCTGTATCGGATGCGGAGCATGCGAGAACCTTTGTCCGTCGCGTCCGTTCAGTGCCATTTATGTGGAAGGCCATGTGATGCACAGAACTGTCTGAAGCAACTTTATCACCCTAATATCCATTTATAATTTCAGTCCTATCACAATGAAAGAAGACAATAAGAACAAGATAAACCGCCGCGATTTCTTCAAACTCGCCGGTGCAGGAACGCTTGCCTCGGCAGCAGCCCTATACGGCTGTTCGGGCAACAAGAACAACGGGGAAAGCGAATCGGCCGCACTGGGCGAGATACCAACCGGCAAGATGACCTATCGTACCAACCCCAACACGGGCGACCGGGTTTCTCTGCTGGGATACGGATGCATGCGATGGCCCACCCGGAAACGCGCCGATGGGAATGGAGACGAAATAGACCAGGAAGCCGTGAACGACCTGATAGACTATGCCATTGCTCACGGAGTGAACTATTTCGACACCTCTCCCGCCTATGTGCAAGGTCTGTCGGAGCGCGCCACAGGCATTGCCTTAAAACGCCATCCACGGGAGAAATTCTTCCTTGCCACAAAGCTGTCCAACTTCAGTCCCAGCACGCACAGCCGCGAAGAGTCCCTTGCCATGTATCACCGCTCCTTCCGCGACCTGCAAGTGGACTACATCGACTACCTCCTGCTGCACGGCATCGGCATGGGCGGCATGGAAGCCCTCCGTTCCCGCTATCTGGACAACGGCATGCTGGACTTCCTGCTGAAAGAGCGCGAAGTCGGACGCATCCGCAACCTCGGATTCTCCTATCATGGAGACATCGAAGTCTTTGACTACCTGCTCTCCCGCCACGACGAACTGAAATGGGACTTCGTACAAATCCAACTGAACTACGTGGACTGGCGACATGCCAAAGAAGTGAATACCCGCAACACGGATGCCGAATACCTATATGCCGAGCTGGTGAAGCGCAACATTCCCGCCGTTATCATGGAGCCGCTGCTGGGCGGACGCCTATCCCGCCTGAACGACCACTTGATGGCACGTCTGAAACAACGCCGCCCGCAAGAGAGCGTGGCTTCCTGGGCCTTCCGATTTGCAGGTACTTTCCCCGATGTGCTGACCGTACTGAGCGGAATGACGTACATGGAGCATCTGCAAGACAACCTGCGTACCTTCTCCCCGCTTGTTCCATGTACGGAAGAGGAGTTTACCCTACTGGAAGATACCGCCCAGCGAATGCTGCAATACCCCACCGTGCCGTGCAACGACTGCAAATACTGTATGCCGTGCCCCTATGGGCTGGATATTCCAGCCATCCTGCTGCACTACAACCGCTGCATCAACGAGGGCAACGTGCCGCAGAACAGCCAAGACGAGAATTACCGCGAGGCACGCCGCGCCTTCCTGATAGGCTATGACCGCAGTGTTCCCCGTCTCCGCCAAGCCAACCGTTGCACCGGTTGCGGCCAATGCAACCCGCACTGTCCGCAAGGCATCGACATCCCGGCGAAACTGCAGGAAATAGACCGGTTTGTGGAAGCACTGAAGCAGGAAACCCTTTAACGGAGTTATCTTCCACATCCGTTTTCATTTCGAGGATTACCAATCATATACAGATTCTTCTTTTTGTATAACTTTGCAGAAAGAACCATAGATAAACGATGAATAAAAAGATTTTAACGGCTATTTTAATAAGTATTGCCCTGCCAGGGGGCATGCTGTCCGCACCTGCCGACAGCCTCCGGCTGAAAAGCTACAAGCTTGATGAAGTCGTGGTGACCGGGACAAGAAATGAAACAGACATCCGCCACCTGCCAATGACCATCTCCGTAGTGGGCCGCCAGCAACTGGAACAGACCTACCAGCCCTCCATCCTGCCTGCACTGACCGAGCAGGTGCCCGGACTTTTCACCACAAGCCGCGGCATCATGGGCTACGGCGTATCCACGGGAGCCGCAGGAGGCATGAGCCTGCGCGGCATAGGCGCCGGGGTGAATGCCGCCGGAGGACCTACAACCAGCCTGCTGGTGCTGATAGACGGACACCCGCAATACATGGGCTTGATGGGGCATCCCATCGCCGACGCCTACCAGAGCATGATGGCCGAACGGGTGGAAGTGCTGCGCGGTCCCGCCTCCGTCCTCTACGGGTCCAATGCAATGGGCGGGGTTATCAACATCGTCACCCGCAAGATGCAGGAGGACGGGGTGAAAACCAATGCGCAGATAGGATACGGTTCCTACAATACCCTGCAGACGGAAGTCTCCAACCGCGTGAGGAAAGGGCGTTTCAGCAGCGTGGTGACCGGCTCGTACAACCGTACCGACGGACACCGTGACGACATGGAGTTTGAGCAGTATGGCGGCTATGCCAAACTGGGATACGACTTCAGCGACACCTGGAAGCTGTGGGGCGACGTGAACATCACCCGCTTCAACGCCTCCAATCCCGGCGAAGCCGACAATCCGTATATAGACAACGACTCGCGCATCACACGCGGCATGACCTCCTTCGCACTGGAAAATCGTTACGACCGTACTTCCGGCGCCGTGAGCTTCTTCTATAACTGGGGCCGGCACAGGATTAACGACGGCTACCACCCCGGAGAAGAGCCCCAGAAGTCGCACTTCAACTCCAAGGACCGGATGCTGGGCATATCGTGGTATCAAAGCGCCACGCTCTTCACCGGCAACCGCCTGACCGTAGGTTTCGATTACCAGCACTTCGGCGGAGAGTCCTGGAACAAGGTTGTCGCCATCGACGAGGCAAAACCCGGACAGCAGATTGGTGACCGCATCCCCGGCGTGGACAAGCAGATGGATGAATTTGCAGGCTATGTGGATTTCAGGCAGGACATCAACAGTTGGCTTTCACTGGACGCCGGTGTCCGCATAGACCACCATTCGCACGTAGGCACGGAATGGATTCCCCAAGGGGGACTGGCTTTCCATCTGCCGCGGCAGGCAGAACTGAAAGCAATGGTGAGCAAAGGATTCCGTAACCCCACCATCCGGGAGATGTACATGTTCCCTCCACAGAACCCCGATTTGAAAGCGGAGAGCCTGATGAACTATGAACTCTCCTTTACGGGGCAGCTTTTGGGAGGGGCCATGTCCTATGGGGTGAACCTCTACTACATCAACGGGGACAACATCATCATGACGGACCCTGCCCTGCGCAAGAACGTCAACTCCGGCGAGATAGAGAACTGGGGTGTGGAAACCAACCTCGGATACCGCATCAACCGCCACTGGCAGATGAATGCCAATTATAGCTGGCTGCACATGGAGAATCCGGTACTGGCGGCTCCCGAGCACAAACTCTATGCCGGTGCGGACTTTACGCAAGGACGTTGGGGCCTGTCTACCGGTATACAATACGTGAAGGGTCTCCATACCTCGGTCACCCCGGGTAAGGAGAAGCAGGAAAGCTTCGTACTCTGGAACCTGCGTGCCAACTACCGTCTGTGCAGTTTTGCCGACGTCTTCGTCAAGGGTGAAAACCTGCTGGCGCAACGCTATGAAATCAATGCAGGCTTCCCCATGCCGAAAGCCACGGTGATGGGAGGCGTAAATATCAACTTTTAATACATTACAACTACATGGAAACAAAAACAGTTAAACTCTACTCGCTGGATTACAATAATGTGAAGACGTATCTGGCAGCCTCGCTATTCATTCTTGGCAATCTGGCTCTTCCCCAGCTCTTTCATCTCATTCCCCAGGGAGGGATAACCTGGCTGCCAATCTATTTCTTCACGCTGGTGGGCGCTTATAAATTCGGATGGAAAGTGGGGTTGCTGACAGCCGTCCTGTCGCCCGTCCTCAACTCCCTGCTATTCGGAATGCCACTTCCCGCAGCACTTCCCGCCATTCTGTTGAAGTCTGTATTACTGGCTGTGGCGGCGGGCTGGGCAGCACACCGTTTCCAGCGCATTTCCCTGCCTATCCTGCTGGCAGTAGTTCTTTTCTATCAGGTAGCAGGTACTTTGGGAGAATGGGCCATGGTGGGCAGCTTCTTCCGGGCTGTACAAGATTTCCGTATCGGTGTGCCGGGAATGGGATTGCAAGTGGCAGGCGGATATTTACTGCTGAAATATAGCCTTCAATAAGCACGCTTTCAGGGCAAACCTTATTTCAGCAATTCCGCAAAGGGGTGTATTCCACCCGATAAATGCGGTCGAAGAATGGTGCCCACTCATTGTCCGTGATGCCAATCTGCAGACCGTAGAAGTGTGTACCGGCTTCCCGACAGCGACGAATCTCCTCCATAAAGGCAGGTGAAGAGTGAGGAATCTTGAAGTCGCTGACCCAAAGCACATCGGCATTCATATACTCCTTGCCTTCTTTGAGCAGGCGGAACGTGGCTTCCAGCATACGGGTGGCATCTGTATCCCCGCAAGCTGTCTTTGAGAAGAATTCGAGCAGCCTTGCCCGCTCTTTCCTTACGTCAATCGGATGGATGGAGACGGAAAAGGCTATCAGAAAGCAGTCCCGCCGTTGACGGTCGGCTATCTCCAGGAGCTTTATCAGCAGGGAGTGGGTAATCTTCTCCGGCTTGCCAGCCATGCTTCCCGAGGTGTCCAGACAGACAATCATCGGACCTTTGGGACGGGCGGGCTTGGTTTCGATGCGCCGGGCAGGCTGCATGATTTCCGATTTATAACGGAAGGTCTGGAGCTTGCGAGTAAGGTATTTGTAGACGAACAAATCTTCCAGTTCACTGTCGGCGGAATGGGCAAGCTCAATGGGAAGCAGAGCATTGAGGTCGTTGCCGGTACTGATGCCCAGGATGTCACATTTAGAGGAGTGCTCCATTTTGTAGACGTTTCCCTCGGCAACGCGGATTTGCTCACGTCCTTCGTCGTCTGCCATACGCCCCATCTTGCGGGCCACTTTCACTATCTCGGGGCAAGAGCGCTGGATGCGCACGATTTTCCGTATACGCTCAAAGTCGACAGTATTCCACAAGCCGCTCATCATGCCCCAGGTCTGGAAGAATTCGTCCTTATCCACCCGGTTCTGGCGGATGTACTCGGGGATGTCTTTCAGATTGGAACGGAGCCTGCGCTCGAGGGCATCTTTGCGGAAAGCAATCTCTTTCTCCTTTTCTTCGTGCATCTTCAGTTGGAAGGCGTCTTCCCAGTCGTCCACCATTTTCTCCCAGACTTCATCGTCCGCATATCCTCCTTCTGTGCCGAAGTGGCTGCGGTAGAAACGGGAGTCGAAGCCGTACTCCCGGTATTTGTCGGAAATCTGCTGGAGCAAGGCTTGCCAGCCGTCTTTCCGCTTTGCCATGGACCATTCCAGCACGAGTTTCATCCCGGTCCGTTCCGACTGGCTTTTCCGGAGGTTGTACCTCTCCTTCTCCAAGTTCAATTGGATGAACTGAATCATGGTGTCGTAAAAGATACGTGCACAGACCTCATCGCCCAGCACCTGCACCTTGACCATGGAGTCGTTCATCACAGAGAGTAGATAGGCATACAAGGGCTCGGTATCCGTCTCTGCGCACTCTCCGGTGGCAACGAAACGGTCCAGTGCCTGCACATAGAAGGCGGTGTCATATCGGGTGACGGTGGTGTTCATCTTCTTCTTGGTTACTGGAGGATTATTCGTCTCCATATCTCAGTTTGCGCATGTCCACACGCGCCCAGGCTATTTCCTTGCGGACGATGGAGACGTATTGAGCTACGCTCTTTTTGTCTTCTTCGGAGACGAAAAGGTTTTCGGACAAATCTCTTACCAGGCGGTCTATGCTGGTGGCGGCGGCGTCCAGTTCCGTCTCGTAGTCACGGTCGGTGACGGAGAGGTTTCCCAGCCAGAGTTGTTGCTCCTCACCTCGTTGCAGACGCCGCATGGGGAAGCGCACACCGTTGATGTAGAGATGCTTGTCGTCGCGGTAGAGGGTGACGCGTTCGGTGCCTTCCTCTTTCACGGCGCCGGTGTCGGCAAAGGCGCGGATGATGGTACGCTTGGGATTGATGGGGTCGGCATACATTACGCCCAAGGTGGGGGCATCTTTGGCGCTGTACTCCTTCAGATTTTTGTAGTCCACGATAAAGATGTAGGTGTTGCCCGTACCATGTTTCTCCACCTGGTAGTAGAAGTGTTCCGTTATCAGCAGGTCATCGTCCCTACGGTCGCCGGCAAGGCGGGCTTTGTCGAGGGCTTCGCGCACACGGCTGACTTTCAAATCGGATTTCAGCGAGGAGGCGATACCGGCAATCTGTTTTGTGTGGGACACGAATAAGGCACGGATAACGATGTCACGGATGGCAACGCTCTCATCAGGCTCACTCCATAGGCAGTGGTAGACGGGAAGCAGGTCGGTCATGGAGACTTCCGTGCGGCCGTGGACGAAGGCGGAGGTCTTGAGCAGCTTCACGATGTTCTTCCAGCGGCGGTCGCTGACGTAGACATTGCGGCGCAGGTCGGAGTCTTGCATCTCTACGCTTGTCAGTCCGTGGCGAATGGCTGTGATGCAGGAAAGAACATCGAGAGGCAAGGTTACGCGGCGTATCTCAGCTTGCCATTCGGCATACTCGCGGTCGGAGATTTGCCATTCGCAGGCAGTCGTTTCCGGATGGTCGGCAGAATCGTCCAGCAGCATTTTGTAGAAAGACTCTTCCTGCTTGATGCAGGTGCAGAGAATGCGGATAAGGAAGCGGTCCCATAGGGCTTCCAGTCCCTCGCCTTGAGCGGGCAGTTCGTTACTGGCAGCTACGAGCAGTTTGAGGGGGAGATGCAGTTCCTTGTCGCCATTGCGGAAAAGTTTCTCGTTGATGACGGTCAGCAGAGTGTTCTGTATGGCAGGGCCTGCTTTCCATATTTCGTCCAGAAACACGACATCGGCTGTGGGCAGATAGCCGTCGATGGCACGTTCATACTTGTCGGATTCTTTCAGTCGGCTAATGCTGACAGGACCGAAAATCTCGTCGGGCGTAGAGAAGCGGGACATCAGGTATTCAAAGGCACGGGCATCTGTAAAAGCCGACTTTAGCCGCCTGGCTACCATTGACTTGGCTACTCCCGGAGGTCCCAGGAGCAGAATGCTCTCGCCTGCCAGAGCTGCCAGCAGGGAGAGGTTTATTTCAGTTTCTTTTTCGTATACTCCCCGGTTCATTTCGGAAAGGAGGAGACGAATGCGTTGGGTTATTTCCACAATATGATTTATTTATAGTCAGTACTCATGTATAAAGAAAAGTGTGTAAAGATACAAAATAGTAGGGAAATCAGAGAGAGTCTTATTAAGATTCACTATCTTTGGAAAACAAATACACACAGACACGCACACACGTTGTGATTTGCTTTCATTTCCTATATCTATTACCATTTCTACCTGGAGACAAATTGTCCCCAGGTAAGTGACCAGTCCTTCATCGGGTCAGTCCCTATTATTGGGGATTTAACAATCCCCCCTCTTTTGCCGAAAACTAAAACTTTCCTCCCCAAACACTACCCTTCGTATCACAATATTTTATACCTTTGTTCACTAAGAAATAATCGTCCCATACCCATTTCTGTTTCGTTCGACAGCTGTCGGACGATAATTAAACAACTGTTGGACGATAATGCAACAGTTGTCGGACGATTAGTTTTTAGGAAGAAGAAAATTAATCCGCTTAGCGACAAAAATAATTCCCCGAAGCGACGAGAACTGTTTATCGCTATAAACAAAAATAAATATCTTATGAGCGCGTATTACGACCTTTACGAAACGCCTTCGCCCGACGGGAAAGAAGACAAGAAATCACTCCATGCACGTATCTGCCCGAAAAGGACTTATACCCAAAAGGAGTTTGTGGAACATATTGCAACTTTCCAACATCTGCCCAAGAATGTGATAGGGGCAGCATTGGATGCCTGCATTGACGAGTTGTGCGACCTCCTTGCCAACGGAAACATCGTGGAGCTGGGAGAACTCGGATTCTTCAGCACTTCACTGAAATGCTTGCGCGAGACCGACGACGAGAAAAAGAAAATCCGCTCCGAATCCGTCCAATTCCAAAACGTACACCTGCGCATCAGCAGCACGTTCCGCAACAACATCAAGAAGAAAATGACGTTGGAACGTGTACACTCCACTACCAAGAAATCGAAAAAAGTAGTAGAGACCACCGAAGAAACAAGAAAAGCCGAACTGGAACTGTTCCTCAAGCAGAATGTATGTATCAACAAGAACGAATACATCCAGCTAAGTGGACTAACCAGACATGCCGCCATAGACGAACTGAACAACTTCATCCGGCAAGGGTTCCTGCGCCGCCGCGGAATGGGAAGGTCAACGGTCTATGTGCGACAAGAAAAAGACACAGCAAACGAAATTTAGGGGGGCAAGCACAGAGACATAGAAATTAATTTGAAAAGAATCTCTGTGCCTTTGTATTTTCGTGTTCATCCCCCCCAAAATAATAAAACAACAAACAATGGAAAAATCAACAGAACCCCAACCCTGCACGCAGTGGTTCGTCTTCTTCAAAGACCAACTGCTGCTGAAAAAAGGATATACAGACAAAGGAGAAATAAAATACAGCGTACCCGTCAGTATAGAGCCTCCTCTGACACTGGAAGCCGGAAGTAATATACACGAAGTGTTCCCCCCCAACGGCAAGCAAGTACGTGCATTCGCCTTGGAACAGCCCGTGGCCGAAACCGACGAATGGGTCATGATAGGCCTGCGCGCATCGTACGACTACATCTCGCCGGACGAGTACCGTTCTGCAGGAAAGGCCTTCCAGATACTCTATTGGGACGAGCACAGCCACTTCTGCCCCGTGTGTGGTACCGCCATGGAGCACCAGACCCCCATCATGAAGAAGTGTCCCAACTGCGGCAATGAGATGTACCCTCCCGTTTCCACCGCCATCATCGTACTGATACGCAAAGGAGACGAAATCCTGCTGGTGCATGCCCGGAACTTCCGAGGAACCTTCTACGGACTGGTGGCAGGCTTCCTCGAAGCCGGCGAGACACTGGAAGAATGTGTGGAACGGGAAGTTTTTGAGGAAACGGGGCTGAAGGTAAAGAACATCACCTACTTCAGCAACCAGCCCTGGCCCTACCCCAGCGGATTGATGGTGGGTTTCATTGCCGACTACGAAAGCGGGGAGATAAAACTGCAGGAAGATGAGCTGACCGCTGCCGCCTTCTATTCCAAAGACAACCTGCCCGAAATTCCACGAAAACTGAGTATCGCAAGAAGGCTGATAGACTGGTGGATGGAGAACAATTAAAAATTAAAGAATTAAAAAGAGGGGGGGAAGAAATTTTAAAAAGCAGATTGCGGAAAACACACACTCACAAACGAACAACTACGAATGAAACGACTCTCATTCACATCAACCAATCGGTGTGTAACCGCAATCTGCCTATACTTAACTTCCCTGCAAACGTTTTGTTCATCAACCATCGGGTTTAAGTCTTTATTTAAGTTTTCTTTCAACACAGAAGCAAAAGGAAGAGGCGCAGCCCTCACGGGTTACGCCTCTCCGAACACTATATACACATTTTTTCCTCTTTCCTATCAAATGCCGAGTGACTTGCGCACTGCCTCCACTTTCTTCTCAGCTTCGGCATCGGCGCTGGTATAGCATTTCGGACAACCCATCTCGCCCTTCACCTCGATATAGAACTTAATCTTCGGTTCCGTACCGGAAGGACGGACAGAAATCTTCGTGCCGTCTACAGTGAAATATTGAAGTACATTGGAAGTCTCGGGCATATCCAGCTTGCTTACGTTGCCCTGGGCATCAGTAAGTTCCAGCGTCTTGTAATCCTTAATCAGACTGACAGCCGAACCGCCGATTTCCTTCGGAGGATTGGCACGGAAGTTATCCATCATCGCCTTGATTTCCTCGGCACCGCTCTTACCCGGTTTCACCACATTCACGGTGGTTTCCTTTGAGAATCCATATTCTACATAGATTTCCATCAATACGTCATAGAGCGTCTTACCCTGGTCTTTGGCCCAAGCACAGATTTCGGCCAGCAAGGAGCAGGCAGAAACAGCATCTTTATCACGGACAAAGTCTTCGGCCAGGAAGCCATAGCTTTCTTCACCACCACCGATATACTGCTGCTTGCCTTCGCTCAGACGGATTTCGCGGGCAATCCACTTGAAGCCGGTATAGCAGTCGCGCATTTCAATCTTGTTCTTGTCTGCCACAGCCTTGATGAGTTCAGTGGTCACGATGGTCTTCACGATGAAGTCGTTCGGCTGCATCTTGCCCATTGCAATACGGTTCTTGATGATGTAGTACAAGAAAATGAGACAAGTCTGGTTACCATTGATAAGCACCCACTCGCCCTTATCGTCCTTGCAGGCCATACCGACACGGTCGGCATCCGGGTCACTTGCCATCACGATGTCAGCGTCAATCTTCTTGGCCAGCGCAATGGCCATGGAAAGGGCTTCGGCATTTTCGGGATTCGGAGAAACCACCGTCGGGAAATTGCCGTCCTTCACCATCTGTTCGGGCACGCAGTTGATATTCTCAAATCCCCACTCCTTCAATGAGTCCGGAATGAGCACGCGGCCTGCGCCATGAAGCGGAGTATACACAATGCTGAGGTCTTTCTGGCGACGGATGACTTCGGGGTCGATGGAGATGGAGTGAACCATGTCCAGATAAACCTTATCCACTTCCTTGCCGATAATCTGAATCAAGTCCTTGTTGCCGTTGAACTTGATGTCGGCCACCGTCACCTTATTCACCTCGTCTATGATGGCTGTATCGTGCGGAGCGAGCACCTGCGCACCGTCATCCCAATAAGCCTTGTAGCCGTTGTATTCTCTGGGGTTGTGGCTGGCTGTAATGTTGATACCGCTCTGGCAGCCGAAGTGGCGAATGGCAAATGAAACTTCGGGCGTAGGACGAAGGTCATCAAAAAGATATACCTTGATGCCGTTTGCAGAGAAGATGTCGGCAGAAATCTTTGCGAACTTGTCGCTATTGTTGCGGCAGTCGTGCCCCACAACAACGGAAATATCCTTCTTTCCGGCAAAACATTTGTTCAGATAGTTGGACAAGCCCTGTGTTGCGGCACCTACGGTGTAGATGTTCATGCGGTTTGTACCGGCACCCATGATGCCACGCAGACCACCCGTTCCAAACTCCAGGTCTTTGTAAAAACTGTCTATCAATTCGGTTTTATCTGGATTTTCCAACATGCGTTTCACTTCTGCCTGAGTTTCGGCATCATATGCCGGGGTAAGCCATTTTTCGGCTTTCTCAGTCACCTGCTTAATCAGTTCCTGATTTTCCATAAGACTGTTATTGTTTTAAGGGTTAATATAAACTTTTTTGTAAGACACAAATGTAGAAGAATAAGTTCAAATATCCTAATTTTATTCAGGCATTTTATATCTGTCTCCCGTCTGCTTAACATACTCTTCGAGGAACTCCTTCGGGTATCCCGGACGGATTACGCCTGCCGGCTGGCCGATGGAATTACGTTCGAATTGACCGTTTTTCATACGTTTGACAACGCCGTCATTATACTTTACGACAAGAAACTCGCCAAGACGTTTCCAAGTATCGAAAGTGCTTTGGGCAGTCATGTTCGTATAGTTGGTAAGGAATGCCTTTGCTTTGGCAGGGTCTTTTTCCAGCAGTTTGGCAGCAGCAGCCTCAACGCCTTCCTGCGCTTCGTTGAAGGTTGTCTCCAACTCTGTCTGAGTGGCACGCACGTCGCCCATCATCAAGTCATAACGGGGATAAACCATATTGGCCACCCAGTTGAAAATCCAGAAAGCGGAGTTCCAGGAGAAAGTGATGTAATCGGCGCCGTCCACACGGGTGTAGCATACGGGAACCTTGTCCGTACAGCAGTATACGGGCGTAAATACCGTCATGTTGGCATCATCTGTGCCGAACCACAATACTCCACCGATAGGGTCGGGCAACTCGGAGCGCATCTGTGCCACGAATACGAAACCGCTCTGCTGGGTGGAGATGGGACGTTCATTGAAGTATTCCTGGTCACCCACCTTGAAAGAGAGTGGAGAAAGGCGGTACGGGGTATGATACGGGCCTGCGCCGAAATCTTTGCTGATGTCGAGAGGAGTACCTTCATAATGGTCGCGCATGGCGTTCTTCACATCCTGCACGGAAACCTTGCGGTTGGGCTTCACAAACAGAGGCATCGGAGTGTCCGTCTCACCCAATATATAAGGCAGGAACTCGTTGCCGCGGTCGGTAAACATATTGAAATAGCTCCATACGCGTGCCTCGCAATAGCGACGGGCGCCGAAATCGAGCGGAGCATAGGCATTGGCAAAGCTGAAATCCTTGTTCACACCGTCAAAATAGCCCTTCTCGCGTGCAAAGGAGATGACATCGGGGGAGTACATACAGTTCTCCTTGTCGTTCATGTTGAACTGATGAATGCGGCTCTGGTTGGCATGAGCGGAGATACAATCATCGGGCACGCGGACAGCCACCCATACGGCACCGCGCACACCGGGTCCCTTGCCAATCATCTCCATAATCCATATCTCGTTGGGGTCGGCAATGGTAAAGGACTCGCCACCGCTGTAATAGCCGTATTCCTGCACCAACTCCGTCATCACCTTGATAGCCTCGCGAGCGGTGCGTGAGCGTTGCAGACCGAGGTAAATCAAACTGCCGTAGTCGATGATGCCGGTGGTATCCACCAGCTCGGGACGTCCGCCGAATGTCGTCTCACCGATAGTGAGCTGGAACTCATTCATATTGCCGATGACATTGTACGTCTGACGCGCCTGCTCTATCTGCCCAAGGTATTTGCCGGTGTCCCACTCGTGTATGTCAATCAGCGTACCTTTCTTGTGCATACCGGCAGGATAATGATACAACTCGCCGAACAAACCATAAGAATCGGCAGAATAGGAAACAATGGTAGAACCGTCCGCAGAAGCGTTCTTGCCCACGATAAGATTGGTGCAGGCCAGCGCATTCGCCATGGCTGCCACAACAAACAAGACGGAAAGAGTCAGTCTTTTACTTTTCATACTTCTAAATTATAATGTTACTAAATATTTCAGTCTTTACCATACAAATTCAAACTGTTCGGTGGTACGGTTGCCACAGCCATCCGTCACCGTCATCTCCACCACATGCTTGCCGCCTTTCTCCACATGTTTCGGGTCGAGCTCGCACACCAGGTTACCACTGATGGAATTGGGCTTTCCAAACAAGGCATACTTCCCGTCAATCGTACCCCGATAGGTATTGATGCCGGTTTCCTTGTCCTTGGCCTTGAAGATGATTTTTCCCGTACGTCCCCATTGGGCTTGGTTCACGGGAGTTATCACCGGTGGAACCGTATCCACCGCCACGGTATAAGTCCCCAAATCCCGTATACGCACTTTCATGACACCATCCTCATACTTACCGCCGATGCGGTATTTTCCACCGCGCGCCGTTACGCCCGCCACATAATATTTGGTCACATCCTCTACCGGACGCCGGCGCAAGCCGATACGCAAATCGCAGGCATTGTGCATAGGAATACGGGTATCGTTCAGTTGATAGGTGAAAGCGATGTCGCCACTATCAGCCCGCACGGAGTAGTTCAGCAAGACATCATCGTAGAGCATTCCTTTCGGGATGACCAATTCCAGCCCCGGTTCCTGCAGATAGTTCACCTTGTCCCATTTGAGGGCATATTTCTCACGACATTCCACCGGAGCAATTATCGTCTTCTGTCCCTGGACTGTAAAGCGGACTTTAGAGGTATTTCCCAGCGCATCGCTCAGTGTATAGACAAATCGGTAAGGGCGTTCTTCGTTGATTTCCACCAGTCCGCGATTGCCGTTGGATACCTGCAGCATGCGAAGACGGTTGCCCGGCTCTATAAAAGACTTCATGTACTGACCGTGTGTCCACGAATTGATATAGCGGTTCTCCTCATAGGCAAAGCGGTCTATCGTACTGCGGAAGACTTCCTCACCGTCCACTTCGAGAATCACCGTCTTCACGCCATATTTATTCTGCACTCCGTCCATATAGTCGTAGGCACGGATGCCTGCACCAATCAGTCCCCAGGCGGTAATGGGTTTCGTTGGATGTGCCGGAAAAGCCCGTCGCGTCTGCTTGCCCTCCACCACTCCTTTTCCCGGCTGTGGAAACAGCATGATACCTTCGGCACGCGGGGCAGTCTTGTCTTTCACCTTGTTCATGAAGAAAGGCAGCGGGTCGATATATTCGTCCGTAGCCGTCTCTATCATATCCAGATGCAGGTGCGGACCGAAAGAGTATCCGGTGTTTCCGCTCAAAGCTATTATCTGACCGGCCTTCACGGGATATTCATCGGGTTCGGGAGTAATTTCCACCTCCCAACTTTCTTTCTCGTACTGCAAGTCTTCAACCCGGCGGGCCACATCGCCCACAAAGGCACTCAAATGGCGGTTTATCGTCGAATAACCATTGTCATAAGCCACATCGAGCACATAGCCCGAACCGTGGGTAACGCGGATACGCGAAATATATCCGTCGGCCAGAGCGCGTACCGGCTTGCCTATGGTTCCACCGGTCTTGAAATCCAGTCCGCCATGAAAATGGTTGGCACGTATCTCGCCGAAGTTACCGGAGAAAGTGATGGGAAAATCAAAAGGCGGGATGAAGGAAGGCTTGTCTGTATCGGTTTCTTGGGCATAGCCGCTTTGCACACTACCAATAAAGAACAAAAGAGAGAAAAATATAGAATATTTCATATTTTGTACAGTCAATATTATTTTAAATGCATGCAAATATAAAAAGAATAGTTCTCTCTACCTACAGAAAGCTACAATTATCATTGATTAAAACATGCATAAAAATTCTGTTGAAGAACATAGATGCACCAATAACACCCAAGCCGGGAAATCGCTATATTGCGCCATGTTTAACCCCCCAATTAAAACTTTAAGGTTATGATTATCGGAGTACCTAAAGAAATCAAGAACAACGAGAACCGCGTGGGAATGACCCCTGCCGGAGTAGCCGAATTGGTGAAAAAAGGTCATACGGTGTATGTGCAGGCCACAGCAGGCGTAAACAGCGGTTTTTCCGACGATGACTACATCGCCGTAGGTGCAAAGACTTTACCGACCATTGAAGACACGTATGCCGCAGCCGACATGATTGTCAAGGTAAAGGAACCTATTGCACCGGAGTACAAACTGATTAAAAAGGAACAAGTGGTATTTACCTATTTCCACTTTGCAGCCGATAAATTGCTGACCGAAGCCATGATTGAAAGTGGTGCCGTCTGCATCGCCTACGAAACCGTGGAAAAAGAAGACCGTTCACTTCCGCTGCTTACCCCCATGAGCGAGGTGGCAGGACGTATGGCTACCCAAGTAGGAGCCCGCTTCCTTGAAAAGCCACAAGGCGGCAAGGGAAAACTGATGGGCGGAGTAACGGGCGTACGTCCCGCACGCGTACTTATCCTTGGAGGTGGTATCGTGGGCACCAATGCCGCACAGATAGCTGCCGGAATGGGTGCCGAGGTACTGATTGCCGACATCAACCTTCCCCGCCTGCGCTACCTGAGTGAAGTGATGCCGAAAAACGTAAAGACACTCTATTCTTCCACCCATAACATCAAGATGGAATTGCCGAACATCGACTTGGTAATCGGTTCCGTCCTCATCCCCGGTGACAAGGCCCCACACCTCATCACCAGCGAAATGCTGAAGATGATGAAACCCGGTACGGTACTCGTAGACGTAGCCATCGACCAGGGCGGTTGTTTCGAAACCTCCCACCCCACCACGCACAGCGACCCTACCTACATTGTGGACGGAATTGTACACTACGCCGTTGCCAATATCCCCGGCGCCGTACCCTTCACCTCCACCATGGCACTGACAAATGCCACCCTGCCCTACACTGTTTCCCTGGCATGTAAAGGCTGGAGACAAGCCTGCAAGGACGACCCGGCTCTGGCGCAAGGATTGAACGTAGTGGAAGGCAAAGTAACATACAAAGCTGTAGCCGACGTCTTCGGGCTGAAATATGAGGCGATTGAGTTATAAGTTATAAGTGATGAGTGATTTGTTGGTATTTTCCTTTCAGCATGGTAGCGCAGCACAATTACCAACAAATCACTCATCACTCATAACTCCCCCCCAACAAAGAATCCTTCTTCCTCGCATACTCCCACCACATAGCGAGCAGTGTGATGCAGAGGTTGAAAATAAACGGAAATTCCTTGGAATTAGTGTGGAACAAGGTCTGAAAGAAGTCTGTAATGAACGGGGACAATAGAATCGCCAGATAATTCATTACCATTACAAAGGCCAGTGCCAAAGTTGTTTTTTCTGGTATAGCCGTATCTACTGTCTCGTCATAAATCAGCGGTTGAATGACACCATATCCCAAACCAACCAACATACATCCCGGTATTATCAGCCATTCTTTAGGCGAAATCCATATCAAAAGCAAACCCGCTGCAATGGACAAAAGGCTGTAAAACTTTGTGTGTTTCCCCATCCACTTCACGATATGCCCCAGGAAGAAACCCGGAGCCATAATGGCAAGGAAGAATAAGGAGATCATCAATCCGGAATTTCCGCTGGAGAAGTGATGGGCCTCCATCAAAAAAGGCAAGTCAAAAGTAACCGCCAGCACTACATACGTAGTGACGCCATAAAACAGCATCAACTGTAGCAGATGGCGGACATGGATGCCGTATTTACCGGGAACCGCACGCTTGGATTCCTCCGGAACAACGGTAGCTGTATCTTCTGCTATCTGCGGCTGACCGGTATCCCCCTTCAAATACCCGACAAGCAGCAGAGAAATCAACGGAAGCAGATATACCACGAAAGGCAAGTGCCAGTTTACCTCTGCCAGATACCCAGTCACCGCCGTTGCCACAACCAGCGTCACATTGGTGATGGCAGAACTGTAACCAAACTGCTTCACCCGATATTCCCCCGTGAAATAGCGTGAAACCAGACCGGTGGACAACGGAATAATCACCCCCGATCCGATGCCAAGCAAAGCGCTGACCACCATCAACTGCCACATTTTGTCCGAAAAAAGATAAAGTACCCCACTGGTGGCAAACATCCAAAGCCCCGCTTTCAGCAGACGCACAAAGTCACGTTTCTCGGCCAGCTTGCCCGCCAACAGCACAAAAGGAATTATCAGCAGCGAAGGCAGGGAGGTAAGCATCTGTATATCCAGTTCCGTGGCATGTGGAAAAATGGTAGTAAGCTGTCCCAAAATAGGTGATACGGCCAATCCCGGCAAGGAAGTCAATGCAGAGACTGACCAAATGCCGACAAGCGTGATAAGGGGGATTGTACCCCTTCCGGTATTGATTTTCATATAGTAGTATATTAATTAAATGAATTATGTGGGAACAACAAACCTACCTTCAGAATGTTCGTTTTTTAAGATTTTACTACGCTGCCCTTTAATAAACGCCAAATAATGCAAAACCCCGGAACTTTCATCCGCAAACCCCGTTGTTGTGGGAAATTCGACGGGGAAAAGCCCCGCCGCCTAAACCTTTAAAAAACTTATTAATATGGAAGATTTGAATTTCAGAAAAGGAGATGCAAAAACTGAAGTATTCGGTTCAAACCGTATGTTACAACCCTCACCCGTAGAAAAGATTCCCGACGGACCTACTACCCCGGAAATCGCCTATCAGATGGTGAAAGACGAGACCTTCGCCCAAACGCAGCCTCGCTTGAATCTGGCTACATTCGTCACTACCTATATGGACGAATATGCAACCAAGCTGATGAACGAAGCCATCAACATCAACTACATTGACGAGACCGAATATCCGCGCATCGCCGTAATGAACGGTAAATGTATCAACATCGTGGCCAACCTCTGGAACTCTCCTGAAAAAGAAACCTGGAAAACCGGCGCACTTGCCATCGGTTCCTCGGAGGCATGTATGCTGGGTGGTGTGGCAGCCTGGTTGCGCTGGCGCAAGAAACGTCAGGCGCAAGGCAAACCGTTCGACAAACCAAACTTCGTTATTTCAACCGGTTTCCAGGTGGTATGGGAAAAATTCGCCCAATTGTGGCAGATTGAAATGCGTGAAGTGCCTTTGACACTGGACAAGACCACGCTCGACCCCGAAGAAGCCTTGAAGATGTGTGATGAGAACACCATCTGTATCGTGCCTATCCAAGGCGTTACATGGACAGGACTGAACGATGACGTCGAAGCCCTTGACAAAGCCCTCGATGCCTACAATGCGAAGACCGGCTACGACATTCCTATCCACGTGGATGCCGCCAGCGGTGGTTTCATCCTCCCGTTCCTCTATCCCGAAAAGAAATGGGACTTCCGTCTGAAGTGGGTACTCTCCATCAGCGTCAGCGGACACAAATTCGGTCTGGTTTATCCGGGTCTGGGCTGGGTTTGCTGGAAAGGCAAGGAATATCTGCCCGAAGAAATGTCATTCAGCGTAAACTACCTCGGTGCCAACATCACTCAGGTAGGCCTGAACTTCTCCCGTCCTGCCGCACAGATTCTGGGTCAATATTACCAGTTCATCCGTTTGGGATTCCAGGGTTACAAGGAAGTACAGTACAACTCTCTGACCATCGCCAAGTATATCCATGACGAAATCGGCAAGATGGCTCCGTTCGTAAACTATTCCGACGAGGTTGTGAACCCGCTGTTTATCTGGTATTTGAAACCGGAATATGCAAGAGCTGCCAAATGGACTCTGTATGACCTGCAGGACAAGCTGTCACAACACGGTTGGATGGTACCCGCCTATACACTGCCTTCAAAGCTGGAAGACTACGTCGTAATGCGCGTCGTTGTTCGCCAAGGATTCAGCCGCGACATGGCAGACATGCTGCTGGGTGACATCAAGAATGCCATCACGGAGCTGGAGAAACTGGATTACCCGACTCCTACCCGTATGGCACAGGAAAAGAACCTGCCGGTGGAAACCAAAATATTCAACCACGGATGCCGTACTCATAAAAAATAAATTAATTTACGATTAAACGATTTACGATGTACGATTAGAGTTTCTCTTGATACGGACTACGTTTAAAGGAGTAATTTCAATCGTAAATCGTACATCGTCTAATCGTACATCACAACGTGTTTATGGAAAAGAAAATATCAATTTCACAAATAAAGGAGGTTGCCCAAGAAGCCTACAATGAGGTGAAGGGCAGCACAGGAGGCAAGAATGCGGATTATATTCCCTACCTTGCCAACATAGACTCCAAACTATTCGGACTCAGCATCTGCCTGATGAACGGGCAGACCATCAATATAGGTGACACAGACTATCGTTTCGGTATAGAGTCCGTCTCGAAGGTACACACAGCCATCCTTATCCTGCGCCAATACGGTGCGCAGAAAGTGCTGGACATGATAGGTGCCGATGCCACGGGACTACCGTTCAACTCCATCATCGCCATCTTGCTGGAAAACGACCACCCTTCCACTCCATTGGTAAATGCCGGTGCCATTTCCGCCTGTTCCATGGTACAGCCAGTGGGAAACTCCGACAAGAAATGGGATGCCATTGTACAGAATGTCACTGAGCTGTGCGGCTCCGCCCCACAACTCATCGACGAACTGTACAAATCGGAAACGGCTACCAACTTCAACAACCGCTCCATTGCCTGGCTGCTGAAAAACTACAACCGCATCTACGATAATCCGGACATGGCTCTCGACCTCTATACTCGCCAGTGTTCTCTCGGCATCACGGCCCAGCAACTGGGCATTGCCGCAGGAACCATCGCCAATAACGGTGTGAACCCCGTCACCAAACAAACGGTGTTCGAAGCCAGCCTGGCACCGAAAATCACGTCGATGATTTCTACCGTAGGCTTCTACGAGCATTCGGGCGACTGGATGTACACCGCCGGCATACCGGCCAAAAGCGGTGTAGGCGGTGGTGTAATGGCCGTATTGCCCGGTGTCATGGGAGTATCGGCCTTCGCTCCTCCCCTAGACGAAGCGGGAAACTCCGTAAAGGCCCAATCGGCAATCAAGTTCATCATAAACAAGCTCGGCCTGGGTGTATTCAACGGTGATAACGTAACGATTACAGAATAAGTTTCTCTTTTTAGTTATGAGTTATAGGTTATGAGTTATTTGTTGGTAGGCACCGTAATCAGCAAATGACTTATAACTCATAACTTATGACTTTATAATGGACTTCATCATGAAAATGGCTCTATCAGAATTTGTATTGCGGGAAAAAGGTATCTATGGCATACTGCATGTCATTATATTGATACTGTCGCTATTTTTAGTTATCAGCATCTCTGTCGACACGTTCAAGGGGATCCCCTTTTACGAACAGTCGGTCTACATGAAAGTACAGTTGTGGATATGCGCCCTGTTCCTGGCAGATTTTGTATTGGAATGGTTCCTGGCAGAGAAGAAGGGTCACTACGTGGCCACGCATTTCATTTTCCTGCTGGTAGCTATACCCTATCAAAACATCATTGCCTATATGGGATGGACTTTCTCACCCGAGATAACCTATATGCTGCGTTTCATCCCATTGGTGCGGGGTGGTTACGCCATGGCTATCGTGGTGGGTTGGCTGACGTACAACCGCGCATCGGGACTGTTCGTTTCCTACCTTACCATGTTGCTGGCCACTGTCTATTTTTCCAGTCTGGCCTTTTATGTCATGGAGCATGGTCCCAATCCTTTAGTTAAAGGATATGGAGACGCCTTATGGTGGGCATTTATGGATGTGACGACGGTGGGTTCCAATATCATAGCAGTCACTCCCACCGGACGGGTACTGTCCGTACTGCTGGCTGCGCTGGGCATGATGATGTTCCCTATCTTTACAGTGTATGTAACGAGCCTGGTCGAACGGCGCAATAAGGAAAAAGAAGAGTTCTACAAGAAAGTTGCACAGAAGCCCGCGCCCAAAGCCGACGCTTCCTGAATAGTTAAAACCGGAACTTTCACTTATCCGTTGGGAACAACTCTCCCCAAGTGTTGTTATAGACGCTGATTTTGAATATATTTTTCATCTAAAACCTTAACTTATGGCAAATATTAAACAAACAGTGAAGCTGGGTGTATTTACCCTGGCAATCATGAATGTGACGGCAGTAGTATCCCTACGTGGACTTCCTGCCGAGGCCGTGTACGGAATGAGTTCGGCCTTCTACTACTTATTTGCAGCCATTGTTTTTCTGATTCCGACGTCACTTGTCGCCGCGGAACTGGCTGCCATGTTTCAAGACAAGCAAGGCGGTGTGTTCCGCTGGGTGGGCGAAGCCTACGGAAAAAAACTGGGCTTCCTTGCCATCTGGGTACAATGGATTGAAAGTACAATCTGGTATCCTACCGTATTGACATTCGGTGCCGTATCCATTGCTTTCATCGGCATGAACGACGTACACGACATGTCACTGGCCAATAACAAGTATTACTCGCTCGTTGTTGTCCTCATCATCTACTGGCTGGCTACGTTCATCTCCATGAAGGGCATGAGCTGGGTAGGTAAAGTGGCAAAGGTCGGCGGCCTGGTCGGGACTATTATCCCTGCCGCACTGCTGATTATCCTGGGTATTATCTACCTTGCCACCGGCGGACACTCCAACCTGGATTTCCACAGCAGCTTCTTCCCCGACTTGACGAACTTCGACAACGTGGTGCTTGCTGCCAGTATCTTCCTCTTCTATGCCGGTATGGAAATGGGCGGTATCCACGTAAAAGACGTGAACAATCCCTCCAAGAATTATCCGAAGGCAGTGTTCATCGGTGCGGCCATTACGGTTATCATCTTCGTGCTCGGTACTTTCTCACTGGGCATCATCATCCCGGCCAAAGACATCAGTCTGACACAGAGTCTGCTTGTAGGCTTCGATAACTATTTCCATTACATCCGCGCCTCCTGGCTGTCACCCATCATCGCCATTGCTCTGGCATTCGGGGTGCTGGCAGGTGTATTGACATGGGTTGCCGGTCCGTCCAAAGGTATCTTTGCCGTAGGAAAAGCAGGCTACATGCCTCCGTTCTTCCAGAAGACAAACAAACTGGGTGTACAGAAGAACATCCTTTATGTACAAGGCGGTGCAGTAACCGTACTGAGCCTTCTGTTCGTAGTCATGCCTTCCGTACAGAGTTTCTACCAGATTCTGTCACAGTTGACCGTAGTCCTCTATCTTATCATGTATATGCTGATGTTCTCCGGAGCCATCGTACTGCGTTATAAGATGAAGAAGCTGAACCGTCCGTTCCGTATCGGCAAGAATGGCAACGGATTGATGTGGCTCATCGGTGGTCTTGGTTTCTGCGGGTCATTGCTGGCATTCGTATTGAGCTTTATCCCACCCAGCCAGATTTCAACAGGCAGCAACACTGTATGGTTCTCCGTGCTCATCATCGGTGCGCTGATTGTAGTCATTGCCCCATTCATTATTTATGCTTCCAAGAAACCGTCCTGGGTTGACCCGAACAGTAGCTTTGAACCGTTCCATTGGGAAGAGCAACCTGCTGTGCAGACAGCCGGTAAAAGTGCAACAAATATGGCTACCGGTAGCGCCACTGCCAGCAGCAATGGCACAAGTAATTCCGCCACAAGTGGAAATACGGCAAAAGACACAACCAATATCCCCAAAGGATAAAAGGTTATAAGTTGAAACTAAAAAAGGAATATCCCCGAAATCACCGGGAATATTCCTTTTTTATTGTTATATGATACCAGAAGAGGGAATATTCAGAAATCCAATTCCTGCATTCTCTCCCACGCCCTTCTGCTCTCCTCCACCAACTCTTGCATGACCGACGCCACAGACTGCACTCCCTTTCCATGCAGCAAGGCAGATACCTGCCCTATTTCCAGTTCCCCTTCTTCCAAGTCACCTTCAAAAATACCACGTTTGGCACGGCCACGCCCTAAAAGGATACGAAGTTCTTCCTCTGAAGCTCCCACAGCCTCAGCAGCCTCTACGGCGCTGCGAAAGTTATTGCGCACCAGACGCACCGGAGCCAATTTCTTCAAAAGCAGACGGGTATCCCCTTCTTCCAAATGCAAGCAGTAATCCTTAAATACCTCGTTTGCAGAACTCTCTGCCGTCAAGGCAAAGCGTGTACCAATCTGCACACCTTCCGCACCCAGCACCCGGGCAGCCAGCATGGCCTCACCCGTTGCAATGCCACCGGCGGCAATCAGCGGAAGTGTAGTAACTGCACGTACAGCTGGTATCAGGCACAGGGTGGTAGTCTCCTCCCTCCCATTGTGCCCACCGGCTTCGAAGCCTTCGGCAACTATTGCATCAACACCCGCCTCTTCTGCCTTCACGGCAAAACGCGAGGACGAAACAACATGCACCACCGTGATGCCACGCTCGTGCAACCAACCAGTCCATTTCTTCGGGCTGCCGGCAGATGTAAATACAATCTTCACTCCCTCGTCGGCCACAATCTGCATTATCTCTTCTATCTGGGGATACATCAAGGGAATATTCACACCAAAAGCATGATGCGTAGCCTCACGGCATTTCCTGATATGCTCCCGCAACGTTTCGGGATGCATCGAACCTGCGCCGAGCAAGCCCAGCCCTCCCGCATTGCTTACAGCAGCAGCAAGTCTCCAGCCGCTACACCACACCATACCACCTTGAATTATCGGATATCTTATTCCAAATAGAGAAGTCACTCTGTTCATTATTACTTTTTTTAAAGGTTTACTAATGAAAACAAGAAGAGGAGAAAGAAAGTTCAAAATTTGACAAAAAGTGATAAATTACTGTTGTTCCAAAACAGTTATCGAATCTCCATACGCCTTCAATACTTCCAGCGTACGGGCACGGCGCTTGCGGCCTTTGAAATTCCAAAACTCACGGGTAAAAGGTGTCATCAGGTCTAAACCGGAAATTCCACCGCCACTGGCACCCTGCCAACCGCCCACAGCCATATTATTGGCCCGCTCCGTCACCCGGTAACGCAAACCGGTTGCTTCAATCTGCTCCACCGTCTCACGCGGACCGGCATCAAACGGATGTTTAGCCCAGTTCGTAGGAATCATCAGAATCTTAAGCGCATAGAATTCATCTCCTCGCCAAGTATCCTTGTCTACCTTGATTTTTTTCTGATAAATGGGGTCCCAATTATATTTGGTATTGGCTGTATAAGGACGTAAGGTAAGCACCACTTTTTTCTCGGGCGCTTTCGGCATGACGGGCAATGAATTATCAAAATCCATCCACGACTTGTCCATCACCGCTTTCGGAGTACCCAGAGAATTGTTCATTTCCAATTCCTGCAATACCTCCGGATTCAGTTTTACCTCCCCCTCGCCCTTCAGCAACCGGTTCAGCCTCAACGAGTCCTGAGGGGTCCAGTTTTGGGCATAGCAAGGGAAGGCTACTGCACAGAGCAGCCCCCAAACAAGTATAGATATCTTCACCTGACAGTTTTGATTACTTAATCCCTAAAAACATTTCACCACCACATATATCCGCTGCCACAAAGCGGTTCGTCATAGCAGGGATCAATCGTCCACATAGTCCGTGGATACTTACGGGTTTCCCACCAGCGGCGGTAGCGCGAAGCGGCATCCAGCACCTCTTCGTCCGAAAGGAAATAGATACCTTCATAATTCTCCGCATCCGTATGTACCATCTTGCATCCCATCGAAGCATTGTTCCCGAGGCGGATAGTCTCTACCGTCCACAGGATGCATTCGCCCAAACGCAGCTTGCCACCTGCCGAATAGGATACCGGAGCCAGGGGGAAAGAGGGAATGACCGTCAAGTCCTCGGCATACTTCAGCAATTCCTCTATATCTTCGGAAGTGAACTTGGGCATGTTACTCAATCCATCCGGACTTTGGGTAGAATATTTGCCAGCCTTCAACTGCTTGACAAACAAGTCTACATCCGGATGGTTGTAGTCCAACGTTTCTTTGCTGCAAGAGCCCAAAGAGAGAACAGAAAGAGTAAAGAATACGAGCAGCATAGTCTGCCCGAATATATGTAATTTATTGTATAGAGTCTTCATATTTGTATGGTATTTAAGATTAATAAGTCATGCGCACGCCGCACAACAGATTCAGATTGGTGGGCCGTTCCGTACGCAAGGTTCTTGTCTGCGAGTCCGTATCGAAATGATGGGATACAGACGGCTCTGCAAACAAGGCAAAACGGTTGTTCATTTTATAGCGTACCCCTACTCCGGCAGCAACCGACAACTGTACCGGCTCTGCACCGAAACCATTGTCCGGAGCACCTGCAATGCATTTCTCGGCTGCTCCACCTACCATAGCATAGAAATCCACTTTCGGCGTACTGGCCAGCATCATGTTCAGCCTTACCGGAATTCCCAGCGTATGCAACGTATGGTCACCATCCAAGCAATTATACTGAAGACCGGCTTCCAAGGAGAAATGCTTGTTCAAACAACGTTCCACGCTTACCCCGGCCGTGAACGGCATATGGAAATTCCCTTTCGGCAGGGAAGTGCCGATGCCTGCTTTCAATGCCCAATTACGGGGCTTAGATGGCGATACAGCCACAGACTTTGCCGGTTCTTCCTCAGAAGATGGCAGCATTCTATCTATATCAGCATCCTTATGGCCAGGATTTGAATGGTAGTTCCCGTTTCCGGCCGGAGTTCCGTTACTGTAATAACCGTTTCCCGGCTGCTGCTGGTTTCCGTACACCCGTTGGGTAATCCGGATGGAAACATGGACAGACATGGATTCATCCTCATCGGCCTGCGCCGTCAATCCTGCCGGAATGCCGTTGGCGGGATGCTGTGTACCGGGCTTTTGTGCCATGGGGTTGGCCTGATGGATAGAGGGAAAACTTTCCTGCACCACATCCCCGTTCAAGTTACCTTCCGGCGTCATGGCCGCCACTTGTGTAAAGGCCTCCTTGATTTCCTCTTTCGGAGAGAAATACCAGAAAGCGGCAGAAGCAGCTCCCAGTACAAATACAACAGAGGCGGCTGCGGCTACGCGGTGAAACCTCGGAGAAAGAAAAAGCTGCCTCCTGCCTTTTGCGGCAACCGGTGACGGCAAGTCACGTTGCAACCCTTCCCAGAAGTCCTCCCGCACTGTCATCTCTGCGCCGGCAAGACGACTGCGGAACAAACCGGTTATTTCATCATTTTCTCTCATATTCAGTATATTCTTTAATTCTTTTTATCAACAAACACTTAGCACGATGCAACTGCGAGGTAGACGAATGCTCTTTGATGTGGAGGATTTCGGCTATTTCCTTGTGCGATTTCTCCTCAAAGACGTATAAGTTGAATACAGTACGGCATCCATCGGGAAGTTCCGCCACGAACGCCATCAGCATTTCTTCGGAAATACGGCCTCCGGTTTCGGCAATGCCTGCTTCATCCGGAATGTCGGGCAATTGTTCCTCATTCACCACCAGTTGGCTGAAACGTTGCTGTTTCCGCAGGTAGTCTATCGCCTGCGTCACCATTACCCTTGTCACCCAGGTATTCAATGCACATTCGCCACGGAAGGTGAAGTGGGTGAAAATTTTGATGAAGCCATCGTGCAATACGTCATGGGCCGCATCGACATCGCCCGTATAGCGGTAACATACCGCCAGCATCTGCTTGGAGTAGAGGGTGTATAATTCCTTTCGGGCGGAATCCTTTCCTGCCCGGCAGCCCTCAATCAGTTCTATCTCATTTTCCAATGTCAGTGCTCGTTTTACGGACGCCTCTTCGCGTCGTTTGTTAGTTAGACGCAGCATTTTTGAAAATGCTGCTGAATTAAATATAAAAAGATGTTAAAGAACGGAGATTACTTATATTTGGCTTTCAATACTTGAATCTGCTTGGCCAGCCTTTCATCCAATTCATCAAATTCATGCCAATACAGAAAACCGGGAACCATGTTGACGTAATTGATAAATTTCTTATACTGCACAAGAAACAAGGCCTGGTCCCGAAGACTGTCGTCACCATCAAAAACATGCGCCAACTCCCTGGACATGGCAGCACTCATAAGAGCATCTGTTTTCGTTGCATAGTAATCACCGACATCCCTCTGTTTCCTGCCCAACTCAAAATAAGTCTGCAATACATCCTGCAACATACGTTTGTCCGGTATATACTGCATCAATGAAGAACCTTTCAGCACATCCAGCGCATCTGTCCTATAAGAGAATTCATCCATATTATTGAAAAGCTTGCCATACTTCCACAGAGTATCTGTCGGTATCTTGGATACATCCATATCATGTTCCTTCAACAGCAGACTCATGTGTATGTCAATATCCAACAAGTGCTTTATATTACGGAGCTCCTGCTTATTATATTCCAACTCTTCCGTTATCAGCTGCATCGTAGCACGCACTTCCTTTTGGCGGGCGTTCTCGGTAATCCGGTCGTTTCCCCAGAAAGTGACAATGATGCCCGCAGCCACAATACTGAACTGACGGAAATAATCACCTATGCGCCAGCTTTTTATCTTATGGTTCAACCTATTAAAGCTTGTCTTTCCCATATCTTTTCATTCTAAATGATACTTTTTCTCAAGCGCTTGTATTGCCTCGTCTATACGTTTTCCCACACGTTCTACATAGTCCGGCGTAAAATAGTTCCGCGCTACCCTGACAAAGTTCCGTACCGACCTGTCCGACAAGTAAATATCCCACGCCTCATATCCTCCACGATTTATCTGGTCCGTCTGTTCGTCAGTCAATGCCAAATGGAAAGGAACCATAATTTCGTCCTTCATATCGTAATAGCCATTCATAGTCGCCCTAAATCCATCCAATACCTCATAGATTCCGGTCAACTGCAACAGTAGCTCTTTATCTGAAATCTTCTGCATCAACATGGAGTTTTTAAGTATATCCAATGCATTCTGACTATAATAAAAACTGCGGATATGCCCCATAAGAAAGCGGAACTGTATCAATGAATCTTCCGGTATCGTCCGATGCTTTAAGTCATGCTCCACCAATAAGCTGGAAAGACGTTCATCCTCTCTAAACTCTGAAACGATACTCTTATAATTTTCCCGGTTACTTTTCAGTTCATCCCTAATCAGCGACATGGTGGCTTGAATATCCTTTTTCTCGGAGTTTTGAGTAACCAACTCACTACCGACAAAAGTAATCAGTACGCCAATCACCACAATGGAAGTCTGCCGGATGTAGTCTCCCACTTGCCAATCTTTGACAGTTGTTTTTACTTTATTCCATGTTATGTTTTTCATATCTTCCTACGCTATTATCCATTACTCTGAAACACATCATCCGTTATAGCCAAACGCATCATCTATCCGTCCCCAACAGACCATCTGTTTCACCCCAATACACCATCTGTTTTTTCAGGAGTCATTACTCTGCTGGTTATCAAGAGAAAGCCTCTCATAAGTCTGCCGTAATGCAGCATTCTTTATGAGAGGCTTTCCTTATTATTCTGCAATAATGCTTTCCGCCTTTGTCAACATGCTTTAAAGCTCATGTCCAATCCTTTCACAGAGTGCGTCAAAGCTCCTACGGAAATAAAATCCACACCGCATTCGGCATAGTCGCGGAGCGTATCAAACGTGATGCCGCCGGAAGATTCCGTTTCATAGCGGCCGCCTACCATCTCTACGGCCTTCTTTGTCATTGCCGGCGTAAAGTTGTCGAACATGATACGGTCTACACCACCCAAATCGAGCACTTGCTGCAATTCGTCGAAGTTGCGCACTTCTATTTCTATCTTGAGGTCCTTGCCTTTTCCCTTGCAATATTCCTTCGCACGGTTGATGGCCTTGTCGATGCCTCCCGCAAAGTCCACATGGTTGTCTTTCAGCAAAATCATATCGAACAAGCCGATACGGTGGTTTACGCCGCCACCGATTTTCACTGCCATTTTCTCGAGGATACGCATGCCCGGAGTAGTCTTGCGGGTATCAAGTACACGGGTATTCGTACCTTTCAGTTGCTCGGCATACTTATGTGTCATGGTGGCAATGCCACTCATGCGCTGCATGATGTTCAGCATCAGACGCTCCGTTTGCAACAAAGACTGTATCTTGCCTTCCACAATCATGGCCACATCGCCCGGCTTTACGGCTGTACCATCATTAATGAACACTTCCACCTTCATGGTAGGATCGAAACGGCGGAACACCTCCTTTGCTATCTCGATACCGGCCAGGATGCCCGGTTCTTTTATCAACAGTTTGGATTTGCCCATTGCCGTAGCAGGAATGCACGAAAGGGTTGTATGGTCTCCATCGCCTATATCTTCGGCGAAAGCCAGGTCTATCAGCCTGTCAATCAATTCTTCTTCCTTATTCATCTGTTTTATCTATCCTTATTTGATGTATGACATATTTGTTCTGTACTTTTCTGAAGAAACAATTCACCCGAAAGTTTCCATTTGCGGTCATCAAGGTACCGATGACGAAACCGGACTCATCGCGCTTCCCCTGATGGTTCACATTAAAACTGCCGACCTTGTGGTTGGAGAAGAAAGCAGCCATTGTGCCCTCTGCCGTCCGCTTGTCGGCGTGGGTCGACTTATTCTGAATGATTAAATCGACCTTGTCACCCAGATACTTGTTGAGCTCCTGAGAGTTTCCTTCCTTGAAGGCTCCAATCACTCCCTCGGGAACATTCTGAGCCAGCAGCACAGACGTCCAACTGAAGAGACCGGTCAACAAAAAGATTACCCGTTTTTTCATTTTCACAAGTATTTATGATAGGCAAAGGTAAGCATTTGTCTCAAAATACAATAAAAAAATGCTAAATTTGTGCGCTAATCAAAACAGAACCAGTATGAAAACTACTCTGCTCGTTGTAGGACGAACTGTAGAACAACACTTTATAACAGCCATCAACGACTATGTGCAACGTACCAAGCGTTATCTCTCATTCGAGATGGAAGTCATCCCCGAACTGAAAAACACCAAGAGTCTCTCCATGGAAGTGCAGAAGGAAAAGGAAGGGGAACTGATATTGAAAGCTCTCCAGCCGGGAGATGTGGTCGTACTGCTGGACGAAGGTGGAAAAGAAATGCGCTCCATAGAGTTTGCAGACTATATGAAGCGCAAGATGAATACCGTGAACAAACGGCTGGTATTTATTATCGGAGGCCCTTACGGATTCTCCCCCAAAGTGTACGAAGCGGCACACGAGAAGATGTCCCTCTCACGCATGACCTTTTCCCATCAGATGGTGCGCCTCATCTTTGTGGAGCAACTCTACCGGGCGATGACCATACTGAACGGGGGGCCGTATCATCATGAATGATGAATTTCAGCTCCGCGACACCTGGAATCCCTTATCCGAGAGTGACATTTCTACGAACCTGGCTCTCGGATTCGGTACATTCAGCGTCAAGGTCTCACGGATGCGCAGGGCTGCCTGCGGATCCTTAGCCACCATATACAGATAGCCTCCCCCACCGGCTCCCGGCAGTTTATATCCTAAGGTATAGTCTTTTATCTGACGGATGATGTCCTCTACGGCAGGAGGATTTGTTCCACTGTCCAGTGCCTTCTTCTGCATCCATGTCTTGCCTACCAGTGTTCCGAAACTCTTGAAGTCATTCCGTTGAATGGCTTCGGCCATATCCAAGGCATGTGCTTTCATCTCTTCTAATAACCCCAGGTGCAGGGAAGAGTTGAGGAACATGGAGCGTACTATTTCTGCAAGGATGCCCTTGGCTGTACGCGTAATGCCCGTATAATACAGCAGATGGCAATCGCGGTATTCCGGATGGGTAAACAAATGCTCGGGCAACCAGCGTACCAATGGCTGCTGGGCAAATCCAGCCTCCGTCTGCAACAGTTTGATGCCTTGCAGTACCCCACCGTATTGGTCTTGCCAACCGCCACCGGTCGTCAGCAACTGTTCCAGGGCAAGCGTACGGCGGCATATTTCGTTCTTATCCCACATCAGTCCGCAAAAGTCACTCAATGACCCCAAGACAGTAGAAGCCAAAATGGAGCTTGTGCCCAGACCGGAACCTGCAGGTATGGCAGAAAGCAATGTAATCTCTATACCTGTGCCGAAGGCTTCCAGTTGTTTTTCCAGCGAAGGATAAGCCGTTTCTGAAAAAGCCGGAACAAACCCGGCCAGCGCCAATGCTGCTTTGGGAATGGAAAAGGGGGAACCTATCATGCAATAGGATTGCAATTCCTCAAAAGTATTCACCACCTCCATGGCTCCCATATCAATGGAGCGCAACACGATGCGATGCTCCGCGCAAGGTTTGATGTACACTTGTAAAGGCGGCTGCCCGTTCAGTTCAATGGCAATATTCACCACACTCCCACCGGCAAACAAGGAGTAAGGCGGAGTGTCCGTCCATCCTCCCGCCATATCTATGCGTACGGGGCTACGCCCCCATACAATCTGGTCACTATACACATTCAGGCGAGGACTACTCTTGCGTTCATACAAATCAGTCAGCAATCCTTCGCGCAACAAGTTGAATGCGGTCTGCTCGTCTGCCTTGAAGTCCCTTCCGTCCAGCTTCTCAATCTGTGCACGCAGCATCCGGTTATGGATACGCTGCATCAGCGAGGCATCTGTCGGCAACACTTCCGGCTTGTCAATGCCGAATTTATGGAATTCACCGGCCACATCCATCAAGTCGAGTTGATAGAATACACTCTTTGCATGGTTGCGTGCCAGCACTTCCCAGTTTCCTTTGCAGAAGCTCTCCCGCTGTGCATACAGCAGACGCAAGTCGGCTTGTGCTGAAATTTCGTCGGCGGACAACCGACGACTTTCCAGCCAGACAGCCTTTCCTTCCGTCAAGCCCGGTTCGGAAACCATCCATCGAAGCACTGTCCCCATCTGCTCTTTATCTTCCACAACCGGGAAGATGGCAGCAGCCTGCAGGTCCTCTTTTCTGCCGGTGATGTCTTCCACCGACAATTCCCGTTCAGCCAGCCATTCCGAAAACGACATTCCAAAGAACAGTGTCTTTTCATCCCGAATATCCCCCTTAAAAGTATCGTCAAAACCATAGGGGCGTACTGCCCAGCGCTGGTCGGCAAGCGGAACTATATCAATGCAGATACCGTCTGGAATGGTCAGCCTCCAGTCATTCTTGGGAACACCCGTGATAATCTGCCGTGCCCCCAGCCGCCAAGAAGCCCCAACAAAGCTATTTTCAATCCAAAGACTGTCGTTCTTCGGAGTAAGGGGGAGATGCACTTCTGCATTCTGCACAAAGATGGCCGGATTGGGCTTCAACTTCCGGTGCATAATCTGGCGCTGGTCGTAGACCTTATTCTGTAAGGTGACGGTTGAAGACAACAGTTCGCGGCTTGTTCCATAATGGTAGAATTCGCCTCCGGGCAAAGGCAATATGGCGACGGAGAGGCTATTCAGCTCTTCATCCTCAATACGGGGATGATTTCCTAAGGACAAGCCAAAGTCAGCATACAAGTCATAGTATTTCAAGTCGGAATATGGCGTATCCACGTCCAAAGCCCCATCTGCCTTCTGCGAACGTTTCATCAGCAAGTCAACGGCCCGGTCGCTCAATAGCCAGATGCCGATATCCATTAAAAAGAGATGTGTCTTGGAGAGGTTTTCCAATTCTTCCAGAGAGGGTTTCTGAAGCATGAAATCCAAGGATTCCGGTTGATTCCGGTCCGAGATAAACACACCATGATGTGTGGCGAGCAACGGGTCTACCCACAGTCCATAGCACACCACATCTGCATCGGGAATCTCTTGAAGCGGCTTTTCCGCACGGATATATACGTCACCACTGGCAATCAGCGTACGCAGTCTTTCGGGAGCCCGCTCCATTATCTTTTCGTAAAGTGGGAGTTGAAGGGATAATAAATTCTGTCCCAGTTTTTGTCCACGCGCCCAGCGAAACACCGGAATCGGGGTCAATATCTTGCCCGACGGTGCATATCCCGGTAAACGACGGCTTTGTCCTCCGGCATGCAGCAGAATACGCTTCTCTATTGGAATGCTTTTCTCTGTTGGAATGCACTTTTCTGTTGGAATACGCTCCTCCGTCCAATACTTCCTATCCCGTTCCTTCTGCCATTCTCTCAAGAGCCAGGTAGTTCCCCCACCCGAGCCAAGTTTCATTCCCACCGGGTCGGAAGTACAAAACCATTCCGTACGGTCTACATTTTCCAGTTCATAGAATGCCGACACCAGATTAGGCGGCAAAGACAATAATTTCTGCATATCAATCGCTGTATTGCTTACTATTTGACAGCAAAGTAAAATAATATTAGGCAATTGACATAGAAAGTTTCAATTTATTTCTTTGGTATCAAGCTTGTGTTCCTTTACGGAAATACGACTGAGTATATAGGCGATTCATAAAGAATGGCTTTTCCAATCAAGTTCATTTTTAAAACAGAGAAAAGAATTGATTAAGAGTTAAGAAATTGTCGAAAGAGACATTATTAAAGATTCTTAGTAAATTTCTCAGTAATAAAAGATAGAAATACACACGAACAGATACAAACAATTTATAGCATGCAATACACGATACTAACAACATGTCGTGCAAGAAGTTAATAACGTGTCCTACAAAAAACAAATATCGTGTCCGCAGGATATTAACTTCCTGCAAACACGATATTAATTCGCTTTTACACAAAACTATACGAGGCTAACTACCTGCTGCAACAACCCCGACAATTCGAAAGTAGCATTCTTAATATCCGAAATCCGGTTCTTGCCTTCTGTCGTAAGAGAAAAACGCATCTGACGCTTATCTTCCTTACCTATCAGACGGGTAATGAGCTTCTTTCCCTCGACAGAGCGAATGACCTTTGAAGTGTTGGAGGCAGACAAACCCAGTGCCTCGGCTATCTCACTGGAGGTAAGCTTAGGAGTATTGAGCAGCGTGCACAACAGCATTCCTTCATTCAGCGATAAATCATACATCTGCGTAAACTGCACCTCGAACTCGGCAATAGCCCGATAAACATCACGGATTTTACATAAAGTCTCCATATCTTGTCCTCCTATATAAATAAGTTCACATTTGCCTTGTCCGCACGTTCCATATAGGTAGCCACGCCGCCGATGGTTACTTCATCCAGAAGTTCTTCGTGCTGGATGCCCATCATATCCATAGACATCTGGCAAGCAATGAATTCCACTCCCTGCGCCAATGCCTGCGAGCGCAACGACTCCAAAGAATCCACTCCCTTGCGCTTCATCAAGAAGCGCATCATGCGGCTGCCCATGCCAAACATATTCATCTGCGACAACTTCAGTTTCAAAGAGCTGGACGGCAGCATCATGCCGAACATCTTGCCGAAGAAGTCCTTCTGCACACTGGGTTTCTGCACTTTCTTCAAGACGTTCAGTCCCCAGAAGGTGAAGAAAATGGTTACTTTCTGTCCCGTTGCCGCTGCTCCGTTTGCTAGTACGAAGGTTGCCAGCGCTTTGTCCAGGTCGTCACTGAACAGAATCAGCGTCTTTCCCCTACCCCCGGCTGCGGAAACATTGGAAGCAGATGTACAAGCCGGAGCACCTTTCTCGATGACTACCGTATAGCGTCCTTTCTCGTCATGCTTCTCTATCAATTTATTTCCCGTCGTATCACACCAGGCAGAAGCATCGCGTGCAAAACCGGCATCGGTTGCCACAATCTCCACACGCTCGCCCACAGCAATGCTATCCATCGCCTTTTTCACCTGCATGATAGGTCCCGGACATTGCAAACCGCAAGCATTTATCTTCAACGTTTCCTTCTTGGACACTGATGCATCCGCAGGAACATCATCAGTAGCAGCCTCTACCGAAGAAGAAGAGCCGCCGCCTGCCGGAGCAGATGGAGACGGCAGAGGTGCTGTTGCCGTGGAGTAGGTCTTATAACCACCTATCAGATTGCGCACATTGCGATAGCCGCGCCCCATCAGGATGCGCAGGGACAGATAACCGCGCAGACCCACAGCACAGAAAAGCACTACCGGCTTGTCTGTAGGTATCTCTGCCAAATGCTCGCGCATTTCGTCCAACGGAATATTGACGGCTCCCGGAATGGTGCCGAAAGAGAATTCCTCGGGCGTACGGGTATCTATCAGCATCACTTTATCCTTCTCTTCTACCAGCTCGCGCCAAGAGATGACAGGCATAGCACCGCTGATAACGTTCGATGCTACATAGCCACCAATAGCGATGGGGTCTTTGGCCGAGGAAAAAGGAGGCGCATACGTGTGCTCCGTCTCCATCAAATCGTAGACTGTGCCACCCCGCTTGATGAGTCCGGCAATCTGGTCGATTCGCTTGTCCACTCCCTCGTAACCGATACATTGCGCACCATAGAGTTTACCGGTTTTGGGATGGAAAGTCAGTTTCAAGGTCAAAGGTAGGGCATCCGGATAGTAACCGGCATGAGATGCCGAGTGAGTCACCGAGCTTTGATATTCCACGCCCCACTGCTTCAAGCGTTTGGCTGCAAGGCCCGTAGAGGCTACCGTCATGTCGAATACTTTGGCAATGGAGGTGCCGATAGCTCCTTCGTAGGAAACAGTATTGCCAAACACCATATTATCAGCAACGATACGTCCCTGGCGGTTGGCAGGATTTGCCAGATAATTGAGCCAGGGCTTTCCGGTCAGCGGATGAGGATATTCGATGGCATCGCCCACAGCATAGATGTCTTTTTCGGAAGTCTCCAAGTGTTCGTCTACCCAGATACCGCCCATCTCGCCCAGTTTCAGGCCGGCTTGTTGCGCCAATGCAGTGGCAGGACGCACACCGATGGAGAGTAACACCATATCGGCAGGAATGGCCTTTCCGCTTTTCAGGAATACGGTGATTCCGTTGTCCGTACGCTTGAAATGGGTTACTCCTTCTTCCAGATAGAGAGAGACGCCTTTCTGCAACAGATGCTGATGAATAGGTGCCGCCATAGAGAAGTCGATAGGCGCCATCACCTGATTACCCATTTCGACTACAGACACATGAACACCGGCATGATGCAGGTTCTCCGCCATTTCCAATCCGATGAAACCGGCGCCTACCACCACGGCGCGTTTCACCTGCTTGTCCGAGATATAAGCCTTGATATGGTCGGTATCTTCTACATTGCGCAACGTGAAGATGCCTTCGGAATTAATGCCTTCCAAGGGGGGCTTCACGGGGTTGGCACCGGGAGAAAGCAAAAGTTTGTCATAGCTTTCGTCGTACTCCTTGCCTTCCGCATTGCGTATGGTAACGGTCTTGTTTTTGGGATGGATGGCGATTACTTCATTCTGCACACGCACATCAATGCGGAAGCGCTTGCCGAAAGATTCGGGTGTCTGCACCAGCAGCTTCTCGCGCTCTGCTATCACTCCGCCTATATAATAAGGTAAACCACAATTAGCGTACGAGATGTAAGGGCCTTTCTCCAATAAGAGAATTTCAGCCATTTCGTCCACTCTTCTTAGTCGGGCGGCTGCCGTGGCTCCACCTGCTACACCGCCAATGATTACATATTTCATAATTCTTTGTTTTTTAAAGTTTGACGATGCAAAGAAAAGAATTATTTTCAATAAAACATAATTTCCATAAGAAAATATTGTTAAATAACTAATTTTCAACAAGAATAGGCATAAAAAGAAGGGGTAAAAGTACTCTTAATAGATATATTTTAGGCGCGGATTACGCGAAGTTCACGGATTCGATTAACTAATCCGCGTAATTCGCGTAATCCGCGCCTAAAAATAGATTATGAGAAAGCACTCATATACTTTTTCCGGACACAGCCTTATACAATATGTAACTTTGAATAGCCTTACCAACCCAGCTTGGAAAGACCGGCAGACTTATACCAATCCGTGGAACGAAACGCTGCGGCAGCCGCCTGTTTAGACAAAGACGGTATATAATGGGAAACACCGCTTGAACCTTCCATAGAAAACATGCCGGTATAACCAGAATAGTTCTTGGAAGTAGTCTCCCAATAGGGTACTGCCATATCATAAACCTGCTTCCAAGTAGCAAAGCCAGAAGCATCAGTTAACTGTTGCATCAGCTGGACAAAATCATAATAACCAATATTACTACTTTCACGACGTTGGTCGTAATTAAAAACAAGAGAACGCAATTCCTCACTATCAGCATTCTCTGACAAGACTTGCTTGGTAATACTTGCCAAAGACTCTAACACTGAACTCTGTAGCGCACAAACGGAAACACCGCCTGTCCAATTCGTATTGGATATTCCACTCCCTCCATTATAAATTTTCTTGTAAGGCTCGTAATAAGCGGCAGCTACCTTCAACGCCACTTCACCGTCCGAAAACAACGCAGGAACAAGTACATCATAGCGTGCCCCCGGTCCAGGTATTTCTGTAGGTGAACCAATATAATAATCAGTAAAGTTGCGCAAGGCATAAGCCACTTCAATGGACTGCATAAAGCAGGCATCGAACAAGACAAAATCAAAATGAGGAACAGCATCAGCAGACAATATTGTAACCAAATCTTCAATATTCATGTAATGAGTGCCCGAACCTGTGTCTTGCCCTACCCATCTGGTAGAAGGAAGTGGATTAGGAATCCAACCATCTCCATGCGACCAATAAATCAAACCATAGCTTTCAGCTCTGTATTCACTGTTTTTAAAGACTTCCAAAGTCTCAGCCACACCCACAGAATTACGATTTTCATAGGTCTTTACCGTTGTTTCCTGCAATTTACCACCTTCATTTTTCAACTCAATGAGACGTGGAGAAGAATCAGTATCAATATAAACTAATAGGCGCATATTACTACTATTGTTCACTTTTGCCATACCCAATCTCATTTCCTCCAAATCTAATAAGGCTAAAGAAGACAAATTATTAAGTGTACCACGATGATCTGCCGCAAGATATGCCAGTACCGTGCGGCTACCAGCAACGGGAGGTTCCGGTATGGGATCCTCGTTTTCGCATGCTGTCAGTAAAACCGAGCAGCACATCCACAATAGTAGAAAGAGTCTGGATTTCATCATATGTATATTCCCTAAATTATTCCTGCGGTTTTGTAAATGTGAAAGCTTCAGGCTTCACCACCTGCAAAACCATATTCTTACTCTTCTTATACTTACCTTTTACCTTTACAGCCTCTTTTTCCAACTTTTTCCTGTTTTCAGAGAAATAAATCATACAAGTATAGTCCGGCTTCTTCAGATTGTACTCCAGATAGTTCTTGAGCTGGTAAGTGTATAAATCACGCTTGGGCAAGAATCCATTCTTATCCAGCTCTACGCTGTCCAATACCTGGATGTCTGTATAATATACGATGGAGTCATTGAAAGAAGCCGCCACACCAAAAGCATATACAGCCTTTTCCTTATCTTTCATTGTAAAAGCCGAGCACAACGCAAAAACCAAAGCTACGGCACAAAGTATACGAACGTATTTCATTGAGTTATGAGTTATAAGTTATGAATTATCAATGGGGGCAAAGATATAAAAAAAACCGCACGCCTACTAAAGACGTACGGTTTTTTAATTCCTTCTATTTGTCGGAAACTGATATTTCTTATTTATCCCAAATAAGATTTGAGCAATTTACTACGATTACTTTGTCTTAATCTTCTGATTGCTTTTTCCTTAATCTGACGCACACGCTCACGGGTCAAGCCGAATTTGTCGCCGATTTCCTCTAATGTCATTTCCTGCTGTCCGATACCGAAAAACATCTGTATGATTTCTTTTTCCCTATCGGTTAACGTAGAAAGAGCTCTATCAATTTCCCTCGCAAGAGACTCGTTCACCAAAGAGCGGTCGGCCATAGGGGAGTCGTCGTTGACCAGCACATCGAGCAAGCTGTTGTCCTCTCCTTCTACAAAAGGTGCGTCCACCGAAATGTGACGGCCGGACACCTTCAGCGTATCAGAGATTTTGTCAACAGGGATTTCCAGTTCATCGGCAAGCTCTTCAGGAGACGGACGACGTTCGTTTTCCTGCTCGAACTTGGAGAAGGCCTTGCTGATTTTATTCAGCGAGCCTACCTGGTTCAACGGAAGACGTACAATACGCGACTGCTCTGCCAAAGCCTGCAGAATGGACTGACGTATCCACCATACTGCATAACTGATGAACTTGAAACCACGTGTTTCATCGAACTTTTCGGCAGCCTTGATCAGTCCTAAATTACCCTCGTTAATCAAGTCGGGCAAACTCAAACCTTGGTTTTGGTACTGCTTGGCCACAGATACAACGAAACGCAGATTGGCACGTGTCAATTTCTCCAGTGCAACACGGTCACCCTTGCGGATGCGCTGAGCGAGCTCCACTTCCTCTTCAACAGTAATGAGGTCTTCGCGACCGATTTCCTGCAAATACTTGTCAAGAGAAGCGCTCTCTCTGTTAGTGATACTTTTTGTAATTTTAAGTTGTCTCATTCTTATAATACAGATTTGGGTTGCAAAGGTACGACAAATTATTTTGTTACAATAATTTCATCCCAACTTTTTCACCTTATTTATATCTTATCCTATATAACAAAAAGGATGCCGGTATGTATTGTACCGACACCCCCTTTTTCGCTATTGTTAGCTAATATTACAATCTTCTTACCTAACTATCCCTATTTTTTATTCTTGAGTCAAATCAACGGCATACATTGCACGTTTTCCTGACGGGAACATACCGGTGATGAACAAACCTTGCTCAGGAGACTTTCTTGCCTCTTTCATCGCCTTTTCCAAATCGTCCACCGTCTTCATCGGCACTCCGTTGGCTTTCAGAATGATGAAGCCCTTGCGGATACCTGCATCGGCCATCTTGCCATTGGTAACCCCGGTAACTTCCAGACCGTAACCCAGGTTCAACTGCTTCTTCAGCTCGGAAGATACGGGCTTGAAGGCTGCACCCAAGATTTCCATTCCGGCATCCTTCACTACCTTCGTAGTGCCTTGCTCATTCTTCAGCGTGATTTCGAATTCCTTTTCCTTCTTGTCACGAACCACTGTTACCTTCACTTTGTCGCCCGGACGGTGTTTTGCCAGCATTTCCTGCAAATCCGAGAACTTGTGAATCTTCTTGCCGTTCAATGCTATGATTACATCATTTTCCTTCAAGATGCCGGCAGCGGAACCACCTTCAACAACTTCGGCCACATAGATACCCTCTTTCACACCAAGTTCGTCGGCCTTCTTCTTCAGTTCTTCGGTCCAACGTTCGTCCATCTGCAGGTCTGTGCTCAAATCACTACCCTTGATGCCAAGGAGCGCGCGCTGCACGGTACCAAACTGTTTCAAGTCGGCTACCACCTTTGTCATAATGCTGGTAGGGATGGCAAAACCATAGCCGGAATAAGCACCCGTGGGTGAGTAAAGCATGGCATTGATACCAACTAGCTCGCCTTTGGCATTCACCAACGCACCACCACTGTTACCTTGGTTGATGGCAGCATCCGTCTGAATGAAAGACTGGATGTTTGCAGCTTGTCCGTTGGAGGCAGAAGAGCCAATGGAACGGGCTTTTGCACTGACGATACCAGCTGTTACGGTAGAGTTCAGGTTGAACGGATTACCTACTGCCAATACCCATTCTCCCACCTTCAACTGGTCGGAGTCACCAACCGGAATTGTCGGGAAGTCATCCCCTTCAATCTTAATCAATGCCAAGTCCGTGCTGGGGTCAGTACCGATGATGCGTCCTTTCAGCTCACGGTCGTCATTCAGTTTCACAGTGATTTCATCAGCACCTTCCACCACGTGATTGTTCGTCACAATATATCCGTCTTTGGAGATGATGACCCCCGAACCGAAACCTACACGCGGCTGGGTCTGTATCTGGCGCTGGCGTCCACGACCGTCTCCAAAGAAGAAGTCAAAAATATCCGGCTGTTCTTGCACCGTCTGAGTCTTGCTCAACTGAGTGGCACGTATATGCACTACAGCATGGAGCGAGCTCTCCGCTGCTTGTGTCAAATCCACAGGCTGGGCATCCGTTGCATGGAAAGCTGCCGGCAGCAGATTATTCGGGTTCTGTTGGAACAACTCGCTGAATGCGGCAGGCTTTTCCTTATTCAGCATCTTATAAGTGGTCAATCCAGCCACTCCAGAGCTCAGGAGCACGATAGCCGCAACTCCAAGGATGTTTTTTGTTGTCTGTTTCATACTATTCTTCCTATTCTTTAAATTGTTAATATTCAAGTTTCGTTTAACATTACGACGTTAAAATAACGACAAAAAACGTTCAGTTATTCCGCTTGTCACTCTTTTTTGTTCTCTTTTAACAGAGGATATTTAGGGCTTAACAGCGGTTAACGGCAAAGACTGACAAATTAGCATTTATGTACGATTGCTGACTGTTAAAGAACTGACAGATAGGGCATAAAAAGACGCATCACCCGTTGCGGCCGAAACGGATGATGCATTTGGGGTAAACAGATGATGCGTTTATACCAAACAGATGATGTGTTCGGGCTGAACGCATCATCTGTTTTTAGAGGGCAGATAGTACCTTAATAATTCAAGTAATCAATGTCCATGTGGTAGTCCCACTGCGGGAAGTAGAGGTTACCTCCCTCCCACTCCACCTCGCCACGCTGGAAGTCGACGGTCTCGCTGCGGGGATACTGCTTTTCGGGCTGTAGCGGCATGCCGTAATCAGTGTTCACAATCATGCGCCAAGAGTCTATACCACCCAGGAAGAAATATTCTTCGTCGGCATTGCGAGCAAAGGCAGGAATGCCGAATGACTGGTCGGCAGGCACCCAACCCACACCCTCAAAATAGACTTCTGCCCAATCGTGCAGATTCCATGCACGGGGATGCATCATGAAGCCGCTCTGGAAATGTGCGGGAATTCCACTGATGCGGCAAAGCGTAATGAACAGCAGGCTGACTTGGCCACAGTCTCCGTGACGGTTGTCCAACACATATTCCGGGATATTCTCAATGGTGGAATATTCGCGTGCAGAAGCCCACGGGAAGTTGTCATTCACCCAACGGAAGATACGTTTGGCTTTCAGGTAGGGGTTGTTTTCACCGGCTGTCAATTTGGCAGCAAGTTCGCGCAAGCGTGGGGAAAAGACGATATGCTTCTCACGCTCGGCAGTATATTCCTTATAAAGGGCGGTCGTCGTATCATAGGGCTGCACGTCTTCCGGCTTCAGATTATGCCATTCGCCGTTGGCGGTAAACTCAAAGGTTTCGGAGAATACGGTCGGTTCGCCTTCGACAGCACGTTTCTCCATGTACAATGTACTGTGACGGCACTCGGGCGACGAAAAGGTGTATTGCGGTTCACTGGCCGAAATGAACTCGACATCCTGCTGCCGAGCCTGGTCCTGACGGGGATAGGGCAACCAGCAACGGATGATTTTCCCGGCAGGCACGGCATTGGTATCCACGGTCAACGTGTAGGTGACGCGCATGCGCTTCGGCGCAACAATGGCCTTGCCCTCCTTCTTCACAGCAGAAATGATTTCGGGCAGGTTCTCCATATTCACTTTCTCGCTGCCACTCGGCGAAGAACCTTCCTTGGCTATCTTGATGTCATAGCAAGTGGAGTCCACACGAAACAGATTAGGTCCGGCATTACGGAAATAGCGTTTCTCTCCATCCAGCATCATGCACTCCAAAGCTTTGGAAGCTTCCCACTGGCGCATCTGCTCATCGGTCACGTCGGGAATATACTTGCGGATATAGTCCTTCACCTGGGATTCCGTCATACAGAAATCCGTAAGCAGACGTTGGTGCAGGTCGTCCTCCCAATTATAGGGCTTGCTCTCGGACTTCGTGCTGCATGCAGAAGCTATCACAAACAGAGCGACGGTATACAATAGCTTTCTCATAACTTCACCACTCCAATACCCGGCAAATCGGGCAACGTTATCTTACCTTTCACAACCTCCATACCCTTGAAACGGTCGTTCGCAATCAGCAGACTACCGTCTAAGTCGGCAAAGTCCACTGCCGGAGAGAATTGAGAGGCAGCGGTAATGGCACAAGAGGTCTCGGTCATACAGCCTACCATCACTTTCATGTCCAATGCACGTGCCAAAGTCACCATCTTCCAGGCTTCGCGCATACCGGTACACTTCATCAGCTTGATGTTGATGCCCGTAAAGGCGCCCTTCAAGCCTGCCACATCCTTCAGACGCTGAATGGACTCATCGGCAAATATGGGTAACGGGCTTTGCTGGGCGACCCATGCGATATCGTCCAGTTGTTCCTTGGGCATCGGTTGCTCTATCATGACAATTCCTTTTTCGTGCAGCCAATGTATCATATCGAGCGCATGATGTTTGTCCTTCCAACCCTGGTTGGCATCAATGGCAATCGGAAGGTCCGTCACCGAACGGATGGTCTCTATCATTTCCTTGTCGTTCTCCCGCCCCAGCTTCACTTTAAGGATATTGAACTGGTCGGCACACTCTTTCGTCTTTTCACGCACCACGTCGGCCGTATCAATACCGATGGTGAAAGTTGTAGAGGGAGTCTTTTCCTTGTCCAAACCCCATATCTTATACCAAGGGGCTTGCAACAGTTTGCCCACAAGGTCGTGCAAGGCGATGTCCACAGCAGTTTTAGCAGCGGAATCCCCTGCCGAGAGGCTGTCTATATAAGCCAGTATATCTTCCAGCTGAAAGGGGTCTGAGAATTGGCCGATAACATCCTGCACCTTCTTCAGAAAAGCCAGTACACTGTCCATCGTGCCTAGTTCGTGTTGCAGGTACGGGGGCATGGAGGCTTCACCATAACCGATAATGCCATCATATTCTATCTCGACCTGAACGTCGGGAGTGGTAGTACGCGAGTAGGTGGCCACTGTAAAGACATGGCGCAATTTCAGTTCATAGGGGAAGAAACGCAGTTTCATTTTGGGGGTTACACCTGCCCTACTGTTCACGTTGAACAAGGAAGGAGCGTCATTTCCTCCGGCAAATACATGATTGATTGCCATGCCTGAGCCGAGTGCGGCAAAAGCGGCGGTTTTCAGGAAATCTCTTCTGTTTGACATAATTGTGTGTGTATTAAATGTGCCAATATGCTAATGGGCTAATGTGCCAATGGGCTGCGCTATGTATATGCTACGTTATGTTTGCACCGTCACGCCGCAGGTCATTGGCATATTGGCACATTAGCACATTATTACATTGAATAAAATGGATTCGTTTCCGTTGTATTGAGCGACGCCTCCTTATTTATATAAGGTAACACGCGCGTAGCGAACAACAGTCTACCGAGGTTGTATTCATCGAACAGCTCGTCGTCGGGGCTGAAGCTATTGACGCGCACATCGCCTTGCGAATGGATGAAACGCTTGTTACCGATATACATGCCGACATGTACCACACGTTCCTTGCGTTCCGGCGTCGCCTTGCGCCCGAAGAAAATCAAATCGCCCGGCTGGAGGTTACTGAAATCAGGAGCGATATCGATATGCTCGCCCACGTATGCCTGCTGGGAAGCATCCCGCGGAATGATGATGTCGTGCATGAAAAGAACGGTGCGCATGAAGCCGCTACAATCCACCCCTTTGGAGGAAGTGCCAGCCCAAAGATAAGGGATGCCCATCATGCTATGCGCCGTGGCTATAATGCTGGCGGCATCCTGCTTCAAGGTGGCACGCCATTTCTTCTCAGGCATGGAGATGGATTTGGAGATATATCCCTGACGGCCGTCGGGATAAGCCACCTTATAAAAGGCACCTTTTGTCCCCTCCCACTTCAGGCGGTTTCCTGCAGCAACATCAGAGACGGTCTGCGATGCCTGGCTGGGCTGTGAGTAGACAAAGCCATAATGCGAAGTCACCACTATTTTCTCTGCATTGTTCCAAGCGGTCAGCTCTTCCCGCGTGACGGGATGTATGCCTACTCGGTGTACCCATGCAATGTAGTTGTCCGGTGTCTGGATACGGTACCAGCCGTCGCGCTGCAACACCCGCACCGGCATACCCATCAAGCCTTGCGTCATCATTTCTGAAGAGAAATCCGGGGCTACCCGAAGATTGCACACAGACACATTGACAATGCCATACGTCTTGCCTTCAAGTCCGGCCTCATCCGGAAGCACTTGCAGACAATCCATCACCGCATATCCTTTCTTTGCCAAACCATCCAGCAAAGCCGTCTTTGCCTCTGCCGAAGTGGTGACACCACGCAACATCACATTCTTTCCGGAGAAAGAGTAATCCACATCGAACAAAGCCACGCGCTTGTCCGGTGCAAACTTTTGTTTCAAACTGTCAGCGAGTTGCGCCACTTCTGCAGGTATTGTACGGTCACCCACTTCCGAAGCGACAGCAAAAAGCGGGATTAACAGAAATAAAGAAAAAAGAGAGGATAACTTTTTCATTGACCAAAAGGATTTGGGGGTTATTACTAATAGCAAAGCTACGAATTTATTCCGAAATAGATACATGTTTTTAAGATAATTAAGGGTAAAGAATGAAGAATGAAGGATTCATCCGTACTGCATCCGCACACTGCACAACAAATTCTTCATCCTTCATTCTTCATTCTTCATTAATATTCGTTATCTTTGTACCCTATAAAGCAGTTGGTCGGTCTGTCGCTTGCGCCTCGTGCGTATGAGGAAAGTCCGGGCAACACAGAGCGTCCCACTTCCTAACAGAAAGCTGTCCGTGAGGGTAGAGTAACGTAGAAGAAAATAACCGCCGTCGCCCTTGGGCTACGGTAAGGGTGAGAAGGTGGGGTAAGAGCCTACCAGTCTTGTGGCGACACAAGGGCTGTGCGTCTTGGGAGTTGTAAGGTCATGTAAACCGACGTTATGAGAGTTGCTCGCTCCATGTCGGAGGGTAGACCGCTAAAGCTTGTATGGTGACATGCGGCTCAGATAAATGACAGACACTTCTTTAATGGAGAATGGATAATGAAGAATGGATAATTCCTAATTAGGCTTTTTCAGAAACAGAAGAACAGAACCCGGCTTACAGACTGACTGCTTTTTTATTGACAATGGATAATCGAGATAATAGCATGAACAAGCGTATTGCTGCCCTTTGGAAATTCCTCACCTACGACATCTGGCGTATTACGGAAGATGAAGTCACGCGAACGACCTTTTCCGTATACAATATCATCAAGACGATTTATCTTTGCATCAACCGCTTCACCAAAGACCGGATAGTAAACAAAGCCTCGGCGCTGACTTACAGTACGCTGCTTGCCATCGTGCCTATTCTTGCCATTTTGTTTGCCATAGCCCGCGGTTTCGGATTCGATAATCTGATGGAAAGCCAGATTGTCAACGGTTTCGGCGGTCCTACGGAAACCACGGAAGTCATCCTGCAATTCGTGAATTCGTATTTGTCTCAGACCAAGAGTGGAATATTCATCGGAGTGGGTCTGATTATGTTGCTGTGGACAGTCCTGAATCTAATCAACAATATGGAAATCACCTTCAACCGCATCTGGCAGGTGAAAAAGGCGCGCAGCATGTACCGCAAAATAACGGATTACTTCTCTATGCTTCTGCTGATGCCCATTCTGCTGGTGGTGTCCGGTGGTCTTTCCATCTTCATGAGTACGATGGTGAAGAACCTCGAAGACTTTACCCTGCTGGCTCCCGTCGGCAAGTTTATGGTGCGCCTCATCCCCTTCGTGCTGACCTGGTTCATGTTTACAGCACTGTACGTCTTTATGCCGAATACAAAGGTCAAGCTGAAACACGCACTCATATCCGGTATTCTGGCAGGTACGGCACACCAGGCATTCCAATTCCTTTACATCAGCAGCCAGTTGTGGGTTTCCCGTTACAATGCCATCTATGGTAGTTTTGCCGCCCTTCCGATGTTTCTGCTATGGTTGCAGGTATCCTGGACCATCTGCCTATTCGGTGCCGAACTGACCTACGCCGGACAGAATATCCGGAACTTCAGCTTCGACAAGGATGCGCGCAATATCAGCCGGCGCTACCGCGATTTTATCTCCATCCTGATAATGTCTCTCATAGCCAAGCGCTTTGAACAAGACGCCCAGCCCTATACAGCCGAAGAGATATCCGAAGAGTGCCAGATTCCCATCCGGCTGACACACGAAACCCTTTATGAATTGCAGGAAATCAACCTCCTACATGAAGTGGTGACCGATGAAAAGAGTGAAGACATCGCTTACCAGCCTTCCATGGATATCAACAAAATGAATGTGGCCCTCCTACTGGACAAACTGGACACGCACGGCTCAGAAGATTTCAAAATTGATAAAGAAAATGAATTCAACAACCAATGGGGAGCATTGCTGAAGGCACGGGAGGAATACTACAAGAATGCAAGCAAGGTGCTGCTGAAGGATTTGTAAGCACGCGGAAGTCTTTCCGGAAACTCCGTATCTGCTTTCTTTTTGATTATTTTTTAGACGCGGATGACGCGGATTGGAATATTAAAAAAATCCGCGTCATCTGCGTCATCTGTGTCTAAAAAGTAAATCACCGATATTTCTCAGGCTCCACGGCACGAGTCATATCATAGGCACGGTCACTCTGACGGGATGCCACTAATTGCAGGAAATCGTCCATAGTGCCGTTACCTTATTTATATTGTATCATGCGGCTGATGTACTTACCAATGATATCGAACTCCAGATTCACCACACTGCCCACTTTGAAAGCATGGAAATTGGTATGCTCAAAGGTGTAAGGAATAATGGCCACCTGGAAAGTATCGTCGGTGGGATTGCACACGGTCAGGCTGACACCATTGACCGTTACCGAGCCTTTGTCTACCGTGATGTAGCCGCGCTTTGCCATCTCCTTGTCAAAAGCATACCGGAAAGTAAAGTAATAGCTTCCTTCCGCATCCTTTATATCGATGCAAGTGGCAGTCTGGTCCACATGTCCTTGAACGATATGGCCATCCAGCCGGCCGTTCATCATCATACTACGCTCCACATTCACTTCATCTCCCACCTGCAACAAGCCAAGATTGGAACGGTCCAGCGTTTCCTTCATGGCCGTCACGGTATAGGTATCATCTGTCAGACTGACTACTGTAAGGCAAACACCGTTGTGAGACACACTTTGGTCTATTTTTAATTCACTGACGAATGAACACTTGAAAGTAAAATGTACATTCTCCTGGTCTTTGACCATCGCCACCAATGTGGCACATTCTTCTACTATTCCGGAAAACATGGTTCTATATACTTTTAGGTTATACACGATTTATTATTAATATGCGCAAAGATACAAAAAGCCCTTCGTATAGGTACAAAAAAAGGAAGCTTTTCACAAAGCCTCCTTTTTCAGTTTTCAATAGGTATTAGTTTTTTTTTAAGGTAAAAAGATTGTTTTCAGGATAACGATGCAAATATAGGCGCTTTTCGTGATACTAACCAAATTAAAAAACATGTCTTATAACATCTTTTTGAAAAAAACATTTAAGTTTATTATCATTTCAAAGCACTTTTCTACACCTGCAATCGTTTTCAATGGACAAATATAAGGCTATTTTCCATGAAACACTGAAATTATCCTAAAATTTTGTTTATTTCTTATCATTTAAGTAGTGTTCATCTGTCCGCCCGCTATGTTTTAACACTTTTGCGTCGATAAAGAACACTATTTCTTCGGCAATATTCGTGATATGGTCACCGGAACGCTCCAACTTGCGGAACACGCTCACCAGGTTCAGACAAGAGAGTGCACTCTCCGGATGCCGGCTGATGTAGTCGGCAAGAATGGCAGTAGCCTCAGCATTGATTTCGTCCAGCATATTGTCCTTGGCAAACACAGCGGTAGCCAATTCCTGGCTCTCCTCCTGAAGTGCCTGCTTGGCAAGCTCGAGCATGGAGAGCACCTGGGCTATCATCTCTTCAAGACGGAGTTGCTTGACCAACTCAGTATCCAATGCCGGTTCATGGCAGTTGAGGGCAAAGCGGGCAATGCCCTCTGCAAAGTCGCCCAGACGCTCCAGGTTCGTATTGATTTTGAGCATGGCAAGCACAAAGCGCAGGTCGATGGCAACGGGGTTGTAAAGGGCAATGATGTCCTCCACGTCGCTGTCTATTTTCAGTTCGAAAGCATTGACGCGACGTTCGCGCACCAATACCTGCTGGGCCAGTTCCCGGTCCAGCGTAAGCACGGCATCACCTGCACGGTCGAGCTGATTATATACCAGGGTCCACATTTCGTCTATTTCCTTTTTCAGCAAGACGAGTTCAGATTCGATAAACTTCACCATAATGTTTCTATTTTAAGATTACTTTTGTACAACTTATTTTGACCTGCATGGAACAATCCGCTACCCGAAACGTCCCGTGATGTAGTTCTGCGTCTCCACCTTGTCGGGATTCGTAAATATCTTCCGGGTATCTCCAAACTCCACCATCTCACCCATATAGAAGAAAGCCGTATTATCACTGACACGCGCAGCCTGCTGCATGTTGTGGGTGACGATGACGATGGTGTACTGCTTCTTCAACTCGTGGATAAGCTCTTCCACTTTGGCGGTGGAGATGGGGTCGAGGGCGGATGCCGGCTCGTCCATCAGCAGGACCGAAGGAGACACCGCCATGGCACGGGCTATGCAGAGACGTTGCTGCTGACCGCCGGAGAGGGCGTAGGCAGAGACTTTCAGCTTGTCCTTCACCTCATCCCAAAGGGCGGCGCCTTTCAGGGTTTCTTCCACCCGTTGACGGATGAAGGCGTTATCGGTGATGCCATTCACGCGGAGTCCGTAGGCAACGTTCTCGAAGATGCTTTTGGGGAAAGGATTGGGACGCTGGAACACCATGCCCACGTTCTTGCGGAGTTCGTCCACTTGCACTCCTCTTCCATAGATATTTTGTCCGTCAATGCGTATCTCGCCGGTCAGACGGGTGTCGGGAATCAAATCGTTCATGCGGTTCAGCAGGCGCAGGAAGGTAGACTTTCCACAGCCCGAGGGACCGATGAAGGCTATCACAGACTTCTCCTCAATGTCCATGCTGATGCCTTTCAGGGCATGGAAATCGCCATACCAGAAGTTCACGTCACGGGTTTCTATCTTGTTCTTCATACCTATTGTATATGTTTTCAATTCGTCTTAATCTTCTTCTCAAAGTATTTCCGTAGGGCGTTTGCCAACAGATTCACCAGGAGGATAATCAGTATCAGCACCAATGCTGTGCCATAAGCGATGGGAAGCTGCGCTTCCATATCCGTACCGCTGGTAGAGATGACATAGAGGTGATAAGGAAGCGCCATGCACTGGTCGAAGATACTTGTAGGCAGCTGTGGCAGGAAGTAGGCGGCACAGGTGAAAAGGATGGGTGCCGTCTCGCCCGAAACACGCCCCAGCGCCAGAATCAGTCCAGTAATGATATTGGGCATCCCCATCGGCAGGATGACATGCCAGATGGTCTGAAGCTTGGTAGCTCCCAACGCGCGGCTTCCCTCACGCATGCTGTCGGGGATGGCTTTCAGCGCTTCTTCCGTGGTGCGGATAACCAAAGGCAGACTTAGCAGACCCAGCGTCAACGAACCTGCCAGGATGCTGTCTCCAAAATCCATATAGTTGACAAACAGCGCCATGCCAAACAGACCGAACACGATAGAAGGGATGCCGCTCAGATTATTCGTCATCATCCGTATGAAGCGTACCACCCAGCCTTTCGGCACATACTCATTCATATAAATACCGCTCATCACTCCCACCGGAAAGGCAAATAAAGCACTGCCCACCATCAAGCAGAACGTACCTACAATGGCAGGAAGGATTCCACCGGCAGTCATACCGTTGGTAGGAGCCGTAGTGAGGAACTCCCAATTGATAACTCCTATACCTTTATATATAATGAAACCGAGGATAGCAAAAAGAATCCCCACCACACTCAGGCTCAACAGACGGAACAAGCCGAATGCCATGTTTTGCGAAAGATGCTTTCTATTGACCATATCTACCTTCTTTTATTTTCGTCTTGGCGAAACTGCTTCCACCGTGAAATTTATCAATAAACTGATGAAGAACAGCACGACACCCAGTAGGAACAATGCTTCGTAGTGAGGTCCGCCGGCAGGTGCCTCGCCCAGCTCCGCGGCAATCGTTGCCGGAATGGTGCGCAGCGGTTCCAGGATGGTATGGGGAATGACGGCGGCGTTGCCCGTCACCATCAGCACAGCCATCGTCTCGCCCACCGCACGGCCGATGCCCAACACCACTCCGGAGGTGATGCCCGAAATGGAGTAAGGAATCACCACCTTATATATAGTCTGCCATTGCGACGCTCCCAGCGCCAGACTGGCTTCGCGCATGGCACGAGGGCAATTTCTCATCGCATCTTCCGTCACCGTAATGATGGTGGGCAACGCCATAATGGCAAGCACAATGCTGCCCGCCAGCCCGCTCTCGCCTACCGGCAAGTTGAACACCTGCTGCAAAAACGGCACAATGACAATCAAGCCGAAAAAGCCGTAGACCACCGACGGTATGCCACTCAGCAACTCAATGATGGGCTTCAGCAGATTCCTTACCCGGGAATTGGCTACCTCCGACATATAGATTGCCACCGACAGACCAAACGGCAATGCAAAGAGGATGGCAAACAGACTGACCCACAGCGTCCCCGTAATGAGCGGCAAAAAGCCGAACTGTGCAGCAGGTGTTGCCGTGGGAAACCATTCGGCACCGGCAAAGACGTCCTTCACCGAAATGGTGTTGTCTTTCAGCAAATGCACTGAGTCTGGACGAACGATGAACTGCTGCGGTACAAAGGCTATAATAGCGGGCGTACGCTCCACCAGCTCCGTAATGCAAGCACCTGCATTTTCATAGGAAGCGCCCAACTGCTCTTCCGTATAATACTGTGTGATGTCCTCCAAACGGAAAAGGCGGATAGGAAGGTCCTCCCCTCCCACTTCGTTCCAGTTTGTCAGCTCTTCATCAAAGACATCCTTTATCTGTGCCGGAGTCAGTTCGCCCACCCGATTCTCCTTATTCAAAGCCAATACATACCCTTCTTCTATCACCTTGCTGCTGAACAAGCCTAGCGCTTCGGAAAAGAGGAACACGACGATAAGTACGATGGTAAGGCTCGTCACAAAGCCGCTACAAGCCAGTATACCTTCTACAATCTTCTCAAAAATCTTTTTCATGTTGCCTATTGATTTCTGTATGCAAAGGAACGGGCCGGATGTTAAGGCAGTGTGACTAACGTTTGAAAGAAATATTTCAAAGGTGTTACAAAACTGTTACAACGGCCCAAAGCACATTCCATGTAACACATTTGTAATATCCATTACCTTAATTTGCATCATGTGTTTACCCAATTTGCACCATGTGTTTTATGAAGACAAGAAAATTACTCCTACTCCTCGCCCTGGCAGCTGCCACCACCGGCATGCAGGCGCAACGCATCAAAGGCAGCGACACCGTGCTCCCCATAGCGCAGCAGACCGCCGAACGCTTTATGACCCTAAACCCGTCTGCCCGCGTCACCGTGACCGGTGGTGGAACAGGTGTCGGTATTTCAGCCCTGCTGGACCAAACCACGGACATCGCCATGGCTTCACGCGCCATCAAGTTCAGCGAAAAGATGAAAGTCAAAGCTGCCGGAGAAGACTTGGCAGAAGTTCCCATCGCCTACGACGCCCTTGCCGTAGTGGTTCACCCCTCCAACCCGGTGAAACAACTGACCCGGCAGCAACTGGAAGACATCTTCCGGGGCAAAATCACCAACTGGCAACAAGTGGGTGGAGACGACCGCAAAATTGTAGTCTACTCCCGCGAAACTTCCTCCGGTACCTACGAGTTTTTCAAGGAAAGCGTACTGAAAAACAAGAACTACATGAGCAGCAGTCTCTCCATGCCTGCCACTGGAGCCATTATCCAATCCGTCAGCCAGACACGCGGTGCCATCGGATATGTGGGCCTAGCCTATGTATCGCCGCGTATCAAGACACTCGCCGTTTCATACGACGGGCAGCATTATGCCGCTCCCACACTGGAGAATGCCACCAATAAGACTTATCCGATAGTGCGCCCGCTATACTATTATTATAACCGGAAAAACGCCTCGGTCGTAGCCCCTCTGCTCGATTTCATCTTGTCTGCCGCAGGACAGAAAATCATCAAAGAGAGCGGATATATCCCGGTACATAAAGAATAAATCTTCATTCTTCATTCTTCATTCTTCATTTTTTTACCCTATCTTTGTCCCCACGATACGAAAATAGTAACATTATGGCAGAAATAAAGAGCGAAGAAACAAGCGAAAAAAAGAGCTTGAACTTCATTGAGCAAATAGTAGAAAACGATTTGAAAGAGGGTAAAAACGGGGGAAAAGTACAGACACGCTTCCCGCCCGAACCGAACGGTTACCTCCACATCGGACACGCCAAGGCCATCTGCCTTGATTTCGGTATTGCCGCCGCACACGGCGGTGTCTGCAACCTGCGTTTCGATGACACCAATCCCACCAAAGAAGATGTGGAATACGTAGAGGCCATTAAGGAAGACATCCAATGGCTGGGCTACAAATGGGGTAACGAATATTACGCTTCCGACTATTTCCAGCAATTGTGGGACTTCGCTATCCGCCTCATCAAAGAAGGCAAGGCATACATCGACGAACAGACTTCCGAGCAGATTGCCGCCCAGAAAGGAACTCCCACCCAGCCCGGTGTGGAAAGTCCCTACCGCAACCGCCCTATCGAAGAAACACTGGATTTGTTCCAGAAGATGAACAGCGGTGAGATTGAGGAAGGCGCCATGGTGCTCCGTGCCAAGATAGACATGGCAAGCCCCAACATGCACTTCCGCGACCCCATCATCTACCGTGTAGTGAAGCATCCGCACCATCGCACGGGTACTACTTGGAAAGCTTATCCGATGTACGACTTCGCCCACGGACAAAGCGACTTCTTCGAAGGCGTGACGCACTCTCTCTGCACATTGGAGTTTGTGCCCCACCGTCCGCTCTACGATCTCTTCGTGGATTGGGTGAAGGAAGGCAAAGACCTTCACGATAACCGCCCTCATCAGTATGAGTTCAACAAACTGAACCTCAGCTATACGCTGATGAGCAAGCGCAACCTGCTGACACTGGTCAAAGAAGGTCTGGTAAACGGTTGGGACGACCCCCGTATGCCGACCATCTGCGGTTTCCGCCGTCGTGGTTACTCTCCGGAGTCCATTCATAAGTTCATCGACAAAATAGGATATACAACCTACGATGCGCTTAATGAATTCGCCCTGCTGGAAAGCGCCGTGCGCGAGGACCTGAACGACCGCGCCACCCGCGTATCCGCCGTACTGAACCCCGTGAAGCTCATCATCACCAACTATCCCGAAGGACAAGTGGAAGAGATGGAAGCCGTCAACAACCCCGAACATCCCGAAGAAGGCAACCACGTCATCGAATTCAGCCGCGAACTTTGGATGGAGCGCGACGACTTCATGGAAGATGCTCCGAAGAAATATTTCCGCATGACACCGGGACAAGAGGTACGTCTGAAGAACGCGTACATCGTGAAGTGCACCGGCTGCAAGAAGAACGACGCCGGTGAAATCACCGAAGTATATTGCGAATACGACCCCGATACCAAGAGCGGTCTGCCCGGAGCCAACCGTAAGGTGAAAGGCACCATCCATTGGGTAAGTTGTGCCCACTGCCTCGAAGCAGAAGTACGTCTCTACGACCGTCTGTGGAAAGTGGAGAACCCGCGCGATGAGCTTGCCGCCATCCGCGAAGCGAAGAACTGCGACGCACTGACAGCCATGAAAGAAATGATCAACCCCAACTCCCTGAATGTGCTGCCCTGCTGCTACATCGAGAAGTACGCTGCCGGCATGCAGCCCCTCTCCTACCTGCAGTTCCAACGTATCGGTTATTTTAATGTTGACAAAGATTCTACGCCAGAAAAAATGGTATTCAACCGTACTGTAGGTCTGAAAGACGTTTGGGGTAAAATCAATAAATAAGAATATGAGTAAAAAAAACCTGCTGTCCGGAAGAGACAAAGAACTGCAAGAAATGGCAGAACAATATGAAGCTGCCAAAGCAGAGAACAGAACCATCTATCTGGACGCAGACGACTTAGCCGACCTCGCAGACTGGTATGCCGTGCATCATAAATATGCCATGGCTACCGAGGTCGTAGAGTATGGCTTGGGAATACATCCGAATAATACAGCCCTGCTGGTGGAACAGGCATACTTGTTCCTCGACACCCAGCATAAAGAGCAAGCCAAGGATATATTGGAACGGATTGCCGAAGAATCTTCCGAAGTGAAAGTGCTGAAAGCCAACCTACTGTTGGGCGAAGGCAAAGAAGAAGAAGCGGAAGCGATACTCGATAGTATAGACGATAAGGACGACCTAGCCAACATCGTCGATGTATCCTATATGTACATAGACATGGGATTCCCGGAAAAAGCATTGACATGGCTGACGCGCGGACTCGAAAAATATGCCGAAGAAGAAGCCTACCTTGCCGTCACTGGCGATTGTTACTACGCCCAGGGACTGTTTGAAAAAGCCACCTTCTTCTTCAATAAGCTGATTGACAAGAATCCGTATTCAGCTCCTTACTGGTTTGGACTGGCCCGTTGCTACTTTGACCAGCAGATGTTCGACAAAGCAATCGAAGCATGCGACTATGCCACGGTGGCCGATGACGAGTTTGCCGATGCCTACCTGATGAAAGGACATTCCTTCTTCCAATTGGGAAATGAGGAAAGTGCCATGGAGAACTACCTGCAGGCCGAAAAATTCCATCTTGTCTCCCACGGTTTCATCAACACCTTCATCGGCCTGAACAAAGCCTCCAAAGGAGAGTGGAAAGAAGGATACGACTATCTGGAAAAAGCCATAACAGCCGAAGACAGCCATGACTTCGCCTTGCCCTCCCTTTATGCCAATGCGGCCCTATGCCTGCACAAGATGGGAAAGAAGCGCAAAGCCCACCAATATTGTAAAAAAGCATACGACCTGTCACCCGAAGAGATAGACCCGTACCTGATTGAGGGACGCATCTACATGGAAGAAGGTGAGTATGAGAAAGGTGTGAAAAAATGGGCCAAAGCCTTAGAGTATGCCCCCTATGCGGATACCTGGCACGAAATAGGCATGTGTAGCATGGAGATAGGACAACTAAGCTATGCCAAGCTGGCCTTTGAACATGTCAAAGAGATGGAACCGGACTTTGAAGGTATCAACGAAAGGCTGACCTCTCTGTATATGCTGCTCAAAGACAAAGAGAACTTCATGAAGTACAACCAGCTGTGCGAACATCCGTTCAGGCTGGAAGAGCTGGACAAATTGCAACAGATACTACAAGAAGATAATCAGGAAGAGCTGGCCCTAGTAATGAAGAATATTTTCAATGCATTACAATAACAGTAATTATATACCACTAATCTAGCAAATGGAATCAGTAGCCTTTATCCAATGGTGTCTCGACCACCTCAATTACTGGACCATCACTTTATTGATGGCCATTGAAAGTTCGTTTATTCCCTTCCCTTCGGAAGTTGTAGTCCCTCCTGCCGCTTGGAAAGCCGCCAACAATGACAACATGAATATATATCTGGTGGTATTGTTTGCAACCATAGGGGCAAATATCGGAGCCTTGATAAACTACTATCTGGCAAAATGGCTGGGACGCCCCATCATTTACAAGTTTGCCAACAGCCGTTTCGGGCACATGTGCCTCATCGACGAAGCCAAAGTGCAGCATGCGGAAGAATATTTTGACAAGCATGGAGCCGTATCAACCTTTGTCGGCCGCCTGATACCTGCTGTTCGCCAGTTGATATCCATCCCTGCCGGTCTGGCACGCATGAAACTGGGAACTTTCTTGCTGTACACTACCTTGGGTGCGGGCCTTTGGAATTCCATCTTGGCTTTCATCGGATATTACTTGTCCACAGTACCCGGCATCGAGAACGAGGAACAGCTGCTTGCCAAAGTAACGGAATACAGCCATGAGATAGGTTATGTATTTATCGGCATCGGTGTACTCATCGTGGCATTCTTCATCTATAAAGGAATGAAGAAGAAATAAAAAAGAAAACGGCATGATAATAAAAAAGCGGTGGACAGCATGATAAATTCTGTCCACCGCTTTTTATTGCTTAGCCCAAACCCAAACTTTCTACTTTACGGCTGCAATAGCTTTATCATAGTCTGGTTCTTGCGTAATTTCAGGTACCAATTCCGTATAGGCAATCTTTCCATCCTTACCGATAACCACTACCGAACGTGCCAGCAAACCGGCAAGCGGTCCGTCTGCCATGCGTACCCCGTAGTTTTCATCAAAATCGGAGAAACGGAAATCAGACAAAGGAATCACATTCTCAATACCCTCCGTTGTACAGAAACGTGCATGTGCAAAAGGCAAGTCCTTGGAGATTGCCAACACCACGGTATCGGGCAGGCCGGCAGCCAGTTTGTTGAACTTACGTACAGAAGTAGCGCACACACCAGTGTCAAGGCTGGGGAAAATATTCAAAATAACATTCTTCCCGTTCAGTTCCTTCAAAGAGAATGAAGACAAATCTGTTTTTACCAATTCGAAATCGGGGGCAACAGAGCCCACCTTTATAAATTCACCGATAACCTTTACCGGTTGTCCTTTAAATTTTGTTGTAGCCATAGTTTTATCAAATTATATGTATACATAACAAATTACATACAGAAAAAGTTCACCCGAAACTTTTTTCCGGATAAACTGTTATTCTACAGACGAATTAATGATAATCACTTAAAAAATTAAATTCACATGAAAACTATTTTTGACGAACTTCAGCAGGAAGTAAAGAATTGGTGGATTTCACTCATTCTTGGTATTCTTTATGTAATAGTGGCTATAAGCCTGATGTTCTCCCCTCTCAGCGGGTATGCGGTATTGAGCATTCTGTTCAGCGTCTCCATGTTGTTCAGCGGTCTGCTGGAAATATCCTTTGCAGTAAGTAACCGTAGAAGGGTATCCAGTTGGGGATGGTATCTGGCTGGAGGCATCATCGACATGATTCTGGGATTCTACCTGATAGCCTACCCGATGCTCAGCATGGAAGTCATTCCATTCATCATTGCCTTCTGGCTGATGTTCCGCGGCTTCTCATCCGTAGGCTATGCCATGGACCTCAAAAGATACGGGACAAGAGACTGGGGATGGTATGTTGCTTTCGGTATTCTTGCCGTCATCTGCTCGCTCATCATCTTGTGGCAACCGGCAGTAGGCGCCCTTTACGCCGTGTACATGATTTCGTTTGCATTCCTGATTATAGGTTTCTTCCGTATCATGCTGTCATTCGAGCTAAAAAACCTGCACAAGCGCGGGAAAGAGTGGAAGGAAAAGAAAGAGAAAGAAGTATCGGCCGAATAAGTAGCCCACACGAAGCGTGTCAAAAGGAATCCCACCTTTGACACCTTCGTTTAGCCGAATTGCTCAATAACGTCTCAGAAAACGGAACATCGTAGTCCGTGACACTCCCATCTGCCGGGCAAGTTCGGCACACGACTCTCCTCTTTGGTGCTCCCTTACAAGTTTCCTCTTGTTCGCATAGAGTATCTTCATCTTGGGTGTGTCCCCTTTCTTCCTGCCCAGATGTTTTCCTTCTTTCCTCCGTCGTTCCAAGGCTTCTTTGGTGCGCATGGAAATCAGATTACGCTCTATCTCGGCCATCAGTCCAAAAGCAAAACCCAGCACTTTGCTGTTGATGTCATTCTGAAACACATACCCCTCTTTGGTACTGTACAGCACCACTCCCCTTTTGATACAGGAGTTAAGAATGGTCATTATCTCCAGCAGTGTCCGGCTAAGCCGTGAAATCTCCGTTATAATCAAGGAGTCTCCCGGTTTCATCCGGTCCAACAAGCCCGCCAGTTTACGCTCTTTGCTACTCACTTTTCCGCTGACCGTCTCCATGTACCATCTGTCGATACTCAACCCATTCTTCTCCGCGAAGCGTATAATTTCCTCGCGCTGATTCTCTAAAAACTGTTTTTCTGTACTTACTCTTAAATAAGCTACTACTGCCATAATTGATAAACGTTTATTGGTTATTATTCACCACCAAAGAACGGTTATTCAAGTAAGAGTGGCAACACACAACTATGACTCTCTATCACAGAGGATCACATTATGGACATCCCCCGAAGTCAGGGAAGACTTCTCGGTAACCATCTCAAATATGCCTATAAACAAAGAAAACAGCCCCACTGAAGCTGTTTTCTGAAATTAGTTCATAAAAAATTGATACTATGTAGTTTCATAGTATACTCTTCTTCATTTCATTCACTATGTATCTCACATCCTCATCCGTCACATAAGGACCACTCGGCAAGCAAAGACCACGCTTGAACAAGTCCTCACTGACACCATTCACATAGGCAGGATTAGCCGCATAAACCGGCTGGAGATGCATGGGCTTCCATAAGGGACGGCTCTCGATACCGGCTTTATCCAAGCAAACACGCATGGCCTCTACATTACGGTTAGGCTCACAAGAAGTATGGGCACTCACTGACTCATGCGTAACACCGGCGGCACCACCTACGGCGCCTTTTACTGTCTCACGGTAGGCATCCTCCTCACCTCTCACATGCAGATTCCCGTCAAGTAGTACCGTGTTCAGCCAATAATTGCTGTCGTAGCGTCCGGAAGGATTCTCATGAAGCGTGATTCCCTCCACATCAGCCAACAGCTCACGATACAGACCGCACAGATACTTATGGTGCGCTATGTGCTCATCCACCACCGTCATCTGGCCGCGACCGATACCTGCACAAATGTTACTCATCCTATAATTATAGCCTATACGCTCATGCTGGTAGTAGGGATAGGACTCACGGGCCTGGGTAGCATAGAACATTATCTCACGCTTGGACTCTTCATCCGGGCAAATTAGGGCACCGCCACCGCTGGTGGTTATCATCTTGTTACCATTGAATGAAAGCACACCGTATCTGCCAAAAGTTCCGAGGACTTGCCCGTCAAACTTGCTTCCAAAGCCTTCGGCAGCATCCTCTATGACCGGAATATCATATCTATCTGCCACCGACATGATTTGGTCTGTCTTGTAGGGCATTCCATACAAAGCCACCGGAACAATCGCTTTGGGCTTCCGGCCGGTCTTGTCGATACGCTCCCTGATAGCCTGCTCCAGAAGAACCGGGTCCATGTTCCAGGTATCAGCCTCAGAATCCACGAATACCGGAGTAGCACCGAGGTAGGTCACCGGATGGGAAGAGGCACAAAAAGTGAAGCTCTGTACTATCACTTCATCACCTTGAGCAACTCCGCAAGCAAGCAGGGCCAGATGCACAGCAGCAGTACCGGCACTTAAAGCCACCACCTTTTTATTCCGCCCAATGAAGCGTTCCAAATCCTGCTCGAAGGCATTCACGTTCGGTCCGAGAGGAACAACCCAGTTGGTATCAAAGGCTTCTTGTATGAAGCCCATCTCCTTGCCGCTCATGTGGGCGAGGCAAAGATATATTCTCTTATCCATTTCTTTGTAAAATAAATCAGGTTCATTCGACAGAAGAAGAACTCTTCCGCCTCACATAATAGGGGATAAATAGCCAATAAAACAGCCTATAAATATACTTCCGGCTGAAAGTTCTCATAATTCTCACCATGACCGGGATATAAACGACACCCCTTCGATAAAGAAAGAATACGTTGTCGGGATAGTTCTGCGGATACTTTATTGCTGTTAGGAAATGAAGCGGGCACCTTTAGCCCTGGTATAAACGCATCACCTGTAAACAAACAATTGCCAAACTTGTAAGTCAGGCAACTTCTATCATGACCGGGAGTCTCATAAACTTCCACTCCAGCACTTCCATATAAATATACAGTATCCCCTTCTTTCAGTTCTTTCATGACACTATAATGTTGAAATACATAAGGGCACAAACTATAGCGCGATAAATTCAATTTATCTGAGTACAAGCCTTCCTTTCCCAAAGCAGAGATATAGATGGGAGTTTCCGGATATTCATCAATGATGGAATCCAAGCCATATATATGATCAAAATGGGAATGGGTAATGAAAATACCTTTCAAATGTAATCCCCGATTGTTTATGTTCTCAATTATAGGGGCAGGATCTCCACAATCAATCAAAAAACACAGGTCACAATTCCTGCTTATTGCCAAATAGGTATTTGATTCAAATACAGAATTGACAATCCGAACAATCTCAATCATTTCCACTTTGCCCGTCAACAAAGAGGGCCGCCCAAGGTATTCCATCTGACCAATCTGTCAATCAGGAACAGTCCATCCCACGGCATTTCAAAGTTCAACATCCTGCCTATCAAAGGGCATCGGGCAACACCTGCCATTGTAGCCTTATTTGCAAAATCAATGGCCTTATCTTCAGGAGCGGCAATGCCAATCGTCTGGATATAATCTTGAACATGTACCAATGCATCATTTATGTGATCCACCGGATGTACCATAAGCACACGTGAATACACTGGCTTACAAAGTTCATTGTCCTCTGAATAGAGTACTGTCCATGACATCGTATCACTTCCCCAAACTCTACCTTTAAAATCATACACTCCCCTGGACGAGTGAACAGCAGATATCTGTTCCGGAGATATGAATGGTTTAGGAATTTGGGCTTCCGTTTTGGGAAATGCCTCCGCTAAAATTTCACAGAAACGTTCAGGAGTAACTATTCCTCCTTTCTCAATATAAAGATTATGAGGTGATGCACAACCGGACTGGTCAAAAACAGATACATCTACCGACACCCGTCTTGCCAATTTCTTCGCAGCATGCTCCGATGACAGTTCCTCCCTAGCAATTACCGCATAAGACAATTTGGGGCCGAAAACAACTGTCTCACAGTCAATCATCGAAGGATACTTTGCCACCGTCTCAACCGCCTCTTTCCCTCCCCATGCAATTCTGACCTGGGCAGACCCAGACATCAACTCTCCCAATTTTTTGGCATCTCTCGAGAAATATACAACAGCCACAGTATCCATCAGAGCCGAACCTTCAAGTGTATAGCCATCCTCAGTTGTATAAGTAACTCCTTCAAACGCATTCAAAAGCGCACGGAACACACCGTCATCCTTGGCAGAGACCTTTAATAAGTTCACATTTTTAGTTATGATACATTGGACCAAGGCAAACACACCTAATATTTGTACATTGCCTGCCATCCAATGACAAGCCAGTCCTCGCGAATTTGCCTTCAAGAAATGTTTTGAAGAATTTGGAAAATGCAAGAAGGTATCGCAATACCTTATATTCCCCCTCAGACCCTCTTCGGCTATCTGCCTTAAATGAGACGCTTCACACCAATTCGACAAGAACAGCAAGCCTTTGTCCTTCAAAAAGGAAAAACGTTCATCGGACAGCCATTTCTTTGCGACTTCACCAATGATGCCAATCAGTGCCTCGACCGGTTGCTGCCGAAGCCAGTCCAGTTTATCATTCAGACAAGAAATAATACCCTGCAGCTGCTCCTCTCCCGTATTTCCTTTCAAAGTTCCCCTAAAATATTGAATGTCCAGATGAGAGTCCGACTTTATTTCCGTCCCTTCTTTCTGTTGAAACACCAACTTGGAGGAAAGAATATCCCCACATCCTCTGACCTCCGCTTTCTTCAACCGTCCGACAATACGGAACCTCTGTCCCGGACGTCCATAAGGACAAGGCGAATCTTCCAGAATGCCGATATCATCTGTCAATACTACATTGCCCGGATAAGAATGAGGAATAGGAGTTATAAATTCAAGCATCCCTTCCTTTCCCGCCGGAAGGACACTTCTTGTAACGGTATCGCGGGCCAGGACTTTCACATAAGAAGAGGCATGCTTACAGCCACAGGCACAATCCGGATAATTCAACCCCATCTGCTCTGTAAATCCATAAATGTCGATGACATCTTCCGGACAAATGCCAAAGCACCGCGCTAATTGCTCATTAAAAAGTTCTTTGCTTATTTTCTCACTTTCCAATTTTTTCCAACCGCCAATATGGATTATCTTGGAACCTTTAGGCAAATGCAGTCTCACATCTGATTCCAGTATTGACTTCAATACATGTTGATACAATATATAAGTGAATCCAAAAACCACAACAGGCTGTCCGGATGGCAATTCTTTTATAAATGCCTGAATGCCTTCCACATCAAAATATGAGAGACCATTCTCATCCGCTTTCAGAAAATAACCGACTTTACTCGCAAACTTAAGATACCCGGTCACCGCGGCAAATCTTGCTCCAAGCAATTTTCTGGAGGCAGAACGGGGATCAATATCCATAATCAGGAAAGGTTTCCTCTCTTTGCCAATGAATTCACTGACCACCTTTACCATTGCTTTACCTTGTCTTTTTGCTGTTATCTTATCAATGACTACGGTACTCGGTATTCCAGAAGTGGCAGAGGACTGTAATGCCAAAGTCAGTTCTTCCCGGGGAACTGAATTCAGGTTGAATCCCAATTCCTTGAACACACTGACGGCCACTGGCGGAAGTTCATCCACCGAATGAATCGGCTCATGAGGATTAAAGTTCTTCCTCTCACAAAAATGCCGATACATCTCATTGTGCTCATAGTGGAAAACAAGCTCATCACGCAGAGCTTCCATAAACAAATTATCACATTCTTCACTCCCATCATAAGGAGGTCTGTTCAACAGTTCTTCAACCATGCTTCGTTCATTCATAATCATTTCAATAATAACCGTTGTATCTTGCCCGATGTTGTTCGGGGAATACTATCAATATGTTCCAGATAGACCGGTATCTTATAATTCTCCACCAGAGCCGCCATCTCTTTCCGGACCCTTTCATCATCCTCTTCCGTCAGGCAGCCAACGATGAAAGCCTTCACGACTTCTCCCATCACATCATCATGCACACCGATGCATGCAGACTCCTCAATACCCGGAATGGAGTTCAAGGCCTCTTCGACCTCAATCGGACTGACTTTTTTCCCGCCGACATTGATAATCTCCTTTTTACGGCTTTTCAGGTATATATAGCCGGAGTGATCAATGTAGCCCCAATCTCCGGTTTTGAAATAGCCGTTATAAAAATCATTCCTGAAGATATCTTCTGATACTCCCCAATAGCCAGCACACACATGTCCGCCCTTTACGCACAACTCGCCCTCCTGCCCTGCCGCAAGTAAATTTCCTTGTTCATCACAAACGACAATTTCCGTACCGGGAGAAGACTTGCCCACTGAATCCAAATGTTCCATATCGGTATGGAAATCGATAAAAGCGCTTCTCGAAGCTTCGGTCAACCCATAGTGCATACATATCTTGGTATCAGGCAACAGACGCATCAATCTCTCTTTCTCAGTTTTCGGCATAAATGCACTGCCTATCTCTATATACCTCAATTGGGAGGCATATCGGGCAATCCTATCCGCACTCATCTTGGCAATATAGGCCCAGCTGGCAGGCACCATACCAAAACCAGTGACCCTGCATCTTTCTATCTCACCGAAGAATCTCTTCATGCTGGCAAAGCTGCCCAAGAGGATTAGAGTGGCGCCTTTAGCCAGTACACATCTCAGCCGGCCCAAGCCGAAAGAATGACTGATAGGCAAAGCCAGCAATTCAATATCCTCGGAAGTATTCCCTATGAAAGTATTTATATTATTTGCAGCGGACAATTGGTTGGAGTAGGACAAAACCACCCCTTTGGGCATACCGGTGGTACCGGTAGTAAACAGAAGGTCGGCAATATCCCTCTCTTGAGGAAAAACCACATCAAAATCCTTATCGAATCCTATCTCTGTGAACGGAAGCACCTCATGTCCCCCTTTATTGCGTAGCTCGCCGATAATCATGGAAGGTGCTGCACAATCAATGATCCTTTCCAGACGGGTTACATTGGTCTCCGGATCAATCGGGACACAAATACACCCTGCCAGATGCGCTCCAAAATAGGCATAAATGAAATCTATATTTTTACTTGCAGAGACAATGATCCGGTCGCCCTTTCCCACTCCCTTAGAAATGAAATAGGCAGCCGTATGCTTGATATTGTTCCACAAGACACGATAAGAGACAGTCACTTCCCCCGAAATGACGGCCGTCTTTTCGGGAGAAGTAATTGAATGCCGATATATGATTTCCTCTATCACCATAATTATTACAACTTTTCCTCCACAGCTGCTATGATATCATGGACATCTTCCAGATCCATCATCTCTTCCGGCTCAAAATTGATATCAAAGGCCTCTTCTACATTAGAAAGGATTGTCAAATGTCCCATAGAATCCCATTGGGGAAAATCACCGATTGTACTATTCTCATTAACATTGGATACTTCCGTTTCACAGACAGAAGCTACAATCTCAAATACTTTTTCTTTTACGTTCATAATCTATCTATTTATAAATGACATAATCCGTTCTACGACTTTATCAGTTGATAATCCGTTCTGTTCCATCATATAAGGATAGTCACCCACTATGGAAAAACTATCCGAAGCTCCTATTTTCAGCAATTTAGGATGTGAGTTATATTGTGATAAGTAATCTGCCAAGGAGTCGCCCATACCTCCAACCATACGGTGTTCTTCAAGAGAAACAATGAAAGGCGCATTAAAATCTATAACTTCAATATCCAGAGGTTTGACAGTATGCATATCGACAACAGAAGCAGAAACTCCTTTCCCTGCTAAAATTTCAGCTACCTGCATAGCCATATACACCATACTTCCGGTAGCTATGATCTGCAAATCCTTCCCCTTTCGCAGAGTGACAGACTTGCCCACTTTGAAATCAAAATCCTCGTGATAGACAATAGGAGTTGCAGTTCCCCCATACAAGCGAATATATACGGGGCTTTCCAACTGTACTGCAGCTTCAAGAGCCTTCATTGCCTCCAATGCATCACAAGGAGCTATCACCGTCATACCGGGAATTGTTTTCATCAATGAAATATCCTCCAACGCATAGTGGGTATTTCCCATTAGTGTCAACGAAAATCCGGAACCAATCCCCACAAGAACTTGTGCCGAATGCATATACCCCAAGAATTGGCGGACTTGTTCAAAGCAACGCATTGAAACAAAACAAGCCTGGGCTACTGATATTGTTTTATATCCTTCATCCGTCAATCCAGCTGCCACTCCAATCATGTTTTGCTCAGCAATTCCTAAGTTGAAAAACTTGTCTGGATACAAGGATTTAAATTTATCAAGTCCGGCAGGTGTTGACATATCAGCCGAGAGAACAATCACATTATCCTTTTTCCGAGCCACATCGGGCAATGTAATACCAAACATACTTCCACCTTGTCCTAAAGCTGAATAAATCTTAGGATTAATCTTACTATTTCCCATCATACATTGCTTTTATATCTTCTACAGCTTTTTCATATTTCTTCAATGACAACACGCAATGATGCGCCATCTTATTATTCATCAGAAATGAAATGCCATTCGCTTTTACTGTATCTGCGATAATCACCCTTGATACATCAGATGGCTTATTCAAAACGCATAGCAACTCCTCTATAGAATGCCCATTTACGACCTCCACTTCCAAACCAAACGACTTGAACTTTTCTTCCAAAGAGTATTGGTTCATGATTTCTTTGGTAGGACCATCTAGTTGATAGCCATTTCTATCTACAATGATTATAAGATTATTCAGTTTGAAATTTGCAATAGACATCAATGACTCCCATACGATTCCCTCGTCACACTCTCCATCACCCAATAGCACATAGACTTTATTACTCTGGTACTTTTTCTGCATAGCCAAAGCTACTCCTACAGCATAAGATAGCCCCAAGCCAAGACTACCTCCCGAAAATTCTATTCCATAAGTTAAATTCCGATGTGGGTGTCCATGAAAAGAGGTACCATTCTTATCAAATGTGGATAAATCTTTCTCACACAGCAGGCCTTTCTTCCACAAGGCCGTATAGTAGGCCAAAACGCAATGTGCCTTACTAATGATTATCCGGTCCCTTTTCTCGTCAAATGTATCATCCACATAAGCTACCGAATAGAGCGCTGCAAATATTTCCATGGCAGAGAAAGCTCCACCTATATGAGAACCGTTACTGCCCGTACTTAAAGCCATTTCAAGAGCCTTAAGTTTCATATCATAACAATCTTTTTCCAGGCTAATTATTTTATTTTCAATCATATTCTATACCCCCCCGTAATTTTTATAACTTCACCGTCAATATATGACGAATCATCACTGGCAAGAAATGAAACGACTTTAGCCACTTCCTCCACAGTACCCAATCTTTTCAATGATGTATCATTAACCAGTTGCCCCATCACCTTGCTATCAACAGAGGTGCTCATATCCGTATCAAGATACCCCGGTGCTACAGCATTCACTCGAATCTTGGCTGAAGCAAGTTCTTTTGCCCAACAAGTAGTCATACTTATAAGAGCTGCTTTACTGGCTCCATATACAGTGTTACCCACAGTCGGTTTCAAGGCTGCAATAGATGCCACATTGATTATAGATGCCGATTTTGAGCGCAACATCAATTTCACAATTCCTTGTGTAATCTGCAGGGGAGCAAAATAATTCACTTGCATCACCCTATGAGCATCTTCCATCTTCAATCGGAGTAACCCATCCGTATTCAATATACCGGCATTATTCACAAGTATATCTATGACAATTTTTAAAGAGTATATTTCTTTTAAAGCAATCCGTATGGCATCCTCATCAGACAAGTCAAAATAGATAGGATATATCTGTATTCCATATTCTGATTGGCATTGCCTATAGAAAGCATCCTGCTCAGCTGTCTGTTTACGAGTGCAAGCTATAATATTGGCTCCACCGACAACCAGCTCTTGCATTATTGCCTTGCCTATACCTCGATTACAACCCGTAATGAGGGCAGTACGTCCTTCAAGTCTTTTCATAATTAATCCAATTCAATCAGAGGCAGGCATATAATATGGTCTAGTTTAATATAAGCACTCCCCCAAGACAAACCTGAACCAAAACCACAAATTACAACATCAGCATCTTCTAAAGATAATTTTTCACCTATACCAACAACCATTGTAATAGGTATAGAAGCACTGCTTGTATTCCCATATTGCATCAAAGAGAAAGGTATTTTGTCAGCTGGTACTTTCAACTTCTTACCTATTTTATCATCCATATATTTGTTAGCTTGATGTAAAATCAGATAATCAATATCATCCAATGAGAAATCATAATGTTCCGTAAGAGATTTAATACTGGCTGGAGGTTCCTTGATGGAAAATCCAAATACATTCATACCATCAAGAACGGATTGAGTACGGTTACGAATAATCCCGGGTTCCACTTCAATCATTCTCATAGACTCTTCTGTTATCGGATGGCGCATACCACCATCAAGATTAATAATTGCATCACCTCTTGAGCCATCTGTTGCAAAATGGAATAACATAGGGCTTGCTCCTTCATTAAACTCTAAAGCGGTAGCTGTACCTCCATCACCATGCAAAGGCCATATGGTCTTATCTAATGGTGATTGCAATTGAGAAGTTGTTTCTCCTACCAATAACAACCCCTTCTTTATTCCGCCATTCTGCATAAGCCCTGCAATGACAGACAAACCGTAAACATATCCGGAACATGCTAAAGGTACATCTATCGCGTAACACTCTTTAGACAATCCAAGTTTGTCCTGGAGGAGTGCAGAAGTATGGGGAGTAAGATAATCACGAGACAATGACACATATATCAATGCCCCAATATCCTGCTTATTCCATTGAAGCCTTTCTATCAATTGCTCTGCTGCTTCATAACACAAATCCGAACAGCACATGCCTTTTGGGACCATCCTGGAGCGCTCAATATGCGTTAATGCTATCACCTTATCTGCCTCGCCAGGAGAAAAAAAACTCAAGTCTTTTATTTCTTTGACTATTTTTGGAACAGCAGCAGCAACCCCTGCAAACTTTACATTAGAAAATGATAAAAATGCCATATCTCAATTTATAAGTAATTACAATGAATATCCACCATCTATTTTTAAACTTGTTCCCGTAACCCATGATGAAGCATCTGATAATAAATAAATAATCCCCCATGCCACATCATTGGGTAATCCATAACGTTTAAGTGGATAATTGCTAATATCTTTTTGTTTTTGTTCCTCTGTAAAACTATCAATATCATTAATAGGAGTATCTACCATTCCTGGATTTACACTGTTTACTCTTATCCCCTTTACAGCTAATTCTATGGCCGCATTCTTCATGAAACCATCTATTGCACTTTTAGTCATGGAATACATTGCATTACCAATATCTACCGAATAAACACCAGAAATAGAGGAAGTAAAAACCATAGATGAACCACGTTTCATCTTTTTCTTTTTTATGAGAAATTGTGTCAGATAAATAGGTGCCAAAGCATTAGTATTCAAAATATGCTGCAATTCTTCACGCTTAATAAAAGCAATAGGTTGTTTACCACCAATACCTGCATTATTCACACAACCATGTATTTCAGGCAATTCTTTGACAAACATTTCTAATGCATCAACATCTGTCAGATCAAGAATTCTCATTATATGCCCCTCTCCTTCCAGTTGAGAAAATGTCTCTTCTAATCGTTCTTTATTTCTTCCCACTAAAATAAGTTTTGCCCCCAAACGAGAGCACTCTACTGCAGTGGCTTTTCCTATGCCCGAAGAAGCTCCTGTCACCAAAATTGTCTTGCCAGATAAAGAATAAGGATTGTACATATCAAGCTCTTTTTAATGCTACTCGATTATATAAATCTTCTATAGTTCTTGAAGCTAAAATATCGTCCCCTTTCAACTGTACATCATATTCTTCATCTGCCATCGCCATTACCGATAAAGCAATCAATGATGACCACTCGTCCAACTCTTTAAATACAGTCTCAGCAGTAAACACAATCTTTTCAGTTTCATCAAACTGTTCTGCAAAATGCTCTATAAAATCATTTAAGTCCATGATTAATTATTTTATTATTAATATTTAATTAAAGCAGCAGGATTACCCATATATGTTGAATTGTCTTTCGTAGAACGAATTATAACACTTCCGGCACCTACCACAGTATTATTTCCAACCTTCTTTTTCTGCAACACAATGGAAGAAACACCGAAATAGTTTTCATTACCAATTGTAGTCTCGCCAGAAACACGTACTCCTGGCATAAAAGAATTATAATTACCTATTACAGCATCATGTCCAACTATAACATCTCCGTTGAAAGCGTTGAAATCACCAATTGTTACATGGCAACTTATATGGCAATCCCAAGAAAAAATATTTCCCTTACCTATCTGCATATTTTTAGAATCAGCAAATCTTAAATTGGGAGCATAAATATTGGGAAATATAATATTGTCATTGTATATCCCTGAAACGATGGAAGCTACTCCATGAGGGTTACCAATGGCTATTATCACATTAAGTTGCCGAGAATAAGCATTTAGATAATCCATTCCACCTAAAACCCGACCATATCCGTTTTCATCGCCAACACTTTTTGCATCATCTATGAAACCTACAAAATTCCAAACCTGTTTTTTTTTATTTATAGCACAAAGCAAACAAGCTATTTCACGCCCAAAACCGCCTGCACCATAAATTACTACATCTTTCATATTCTTAATTTCAATTATTTCCAGTGAAGGCTTCCATCGTTACTGAAGTATTTGAACTAATATCCTTACGCAAAAGCACTTTCCTCATTGTTAAAAATATTATCTTCAAATCTAGTAAAAATGAACAATGGTCCACATACCAAACATCTAATTCAAACTTTTTCATCCAACTGATTGCATTGCGCCCATTCACTTGTGCCCAGCCAGTAATCCCCGGACGTACTTCATGCCGACGGGCCTGCTCTTTTGAATAGAGAGGCAGATATTCCGGCAATAAAGGTCTTGGACCAATCAATGCCATATCCCCTTTCAAAACATTAATCAATTGCGGAAGCTCATCAAGACTAGTGGCACGAACAAATTTACCCACATGAGTCAATCGTTTAGCATCCGGCAATAATTTGCCTTCTACATCCCGTTCATCCGTCATACTTTTAAACTTTATCACACGGAATATTCTTCCATCCTTTCCAGGACGCTCCTGAGTAAAGAATGCTCCTGCACCTTTATTGGCAAAATGCAACCAAATAGTAATAAGTAATAAAATGGGCCAGATAACAACCAATACAATAAAGACCAGAATGAAATCAATCACTCTTTTCAAACCATATTTATACATACTCTCAAAAATGCTTCATTATAGCCTTATAGCTCTTATCTACAGTATAATTCTCACACAAAAATCTATACCCCCTTTCTCCCATCTCTTTCATTCGTTTATCATCCTCTACCATAAACTCAATCATCTCCATAAAGGTATCTATATTCCCATTCTCTGTCCACAGACCAAAACCACCTTCTTCAGCTATCCGTCCGATGTCCGTATTCACATCTGTAGCCATTAGCACCGGCATACTACATTCCAAATACGAAAGTAGGCGCGATGGGAAATTGGGTATCGTAAACCGCTTGTCCAGGAATATCAAGCCTACATCACACAAGCTCACCAATTCATCATATTTTGCTTTCGGCAATGCAGCAAGAAGACAAGCGTTTTGGGGCAAGTGCGTATCAAACCATAATTTAACCCTCATATACTCTGTACCACTACCTACAATTACAAAATACGAGTCATCCCGCTTTTTATTCTCCTCAATCACTTTCAATAAAAAATCTATCCCCTGGGGCTTTCCCAAATTACCCCCATAGATGAAAATCCTTTTTGATGCAGGAATATTCAATTCTTTCAGCAGTTCACTCTCTTTCCTATCTCCTTTCAACCTTTCCTGCAACTTCACACTGTTCGGACAGATTTCCACCTTTGCCGCATCAATGGCAGGATTATGCTTCAACACATACTCACAGTTGGCAGGTGACATACAACCGATAAAGTCTGACAATTCATAAAGTTTTTCTTCCTTACTCTTGAACATCCTATAAAGAAAGCTTTTCTTGGAGAACATACCCAAATCCACCGCATTCTGCGGAAAAATATCCTTCAGCATCAGATAGGTTTTAGCATTCCAGCGTTTTTTCAAGGTCTGGATTACCTTATTGAAGGTGATGGGAGGAGTGGAATAAAGAATAAGGTCGAACTTCACATCCCACCAGTATTTATTAATAGCATGTAGATACTGGCTTTCCAACAACAAAGTAGCAATCCCTTTCTCCACAATATTCGTTTTCTGGATATTAAGTGTCTTTACCTTCAATATTCTTGCACAGCCGTTCTCCATGACTCCGGTAGGCTGATGGAATCTCCGCTCATAAGGGGATACTATATACATGGCATGCCCGTTCCTTATAAATTCACGCATCAGGTCCGTATAAATGCCACGCTCTTCCAAACCATTGATACGGGATATTGTCAAAAAAAGAATGTTCATCCCAGCAGTCAGAATTTTCTCCAGACCATCTTGTTCACCACTCCCGTATAGCTCTGGATTATCTTCACAACCTTGGCCGATACATTCTCATCCGTATAATTGGGCACCGGCAGGCCATCGTCACCATTCCTATTCATCTCCACAGCAGTATCTACAGCCTGGAGCAAGGATGTCCCATCAATGCCGGCAAGGACAAAGATACCCTTGTCAAGAGCCTCGGGACGCTCCGTACTCGTACGGATGCATACAGCCGGGAAAGGATGCCCCACCGAAGTGAAGAAACTGCTCTCCTCAGGCAAGGTGCCGCTGTCACTCACAACGGCATAGGCGTTCATCTGCAGGCAGTTGTAGTCGTGGAAACCGAGAGGTTCATGCTGAATCACACGTCTGTCAAGTGCAAAGCCACTTGATTCCAGACGTTTCCTGCTACGAGGATGACAACTGTAAAGTATGGGCATGTCATATTTCTCGGCCATAGCGTTAACCGCGCTGAAAAGGGACAGGAAGTTCTTCTCCGTGTCAATGTTCTCTTCCCGGTGCGCGGAAAGCAGGATGTATTTACCTTTCTGGAGATGCAACCTCTGGTGAATATCGCTGGACTCTATTTCGGACAAATTCTCATGCAGGACTTCCGCCATGGGCGAACCGGTTACGTATGTACGTTCTTTCGCCACGCCCGAAGCGTTCAGGTATCTGCGGGCATGCTCCGAATAGCAGAGGTTCACATCGGAAATGACGTCCACAATACGGCGGTTGGTCTCCTCAGGCAGGCACTCGTCAAAGCAGCGGTTGCCTGCCTCCATATGGAAGATGGGGATATGCAGACGTTTCGCGCCTATCACGCTCAGGCAGGAGTTCGTGTCTCCCAACACCAGCACGGCATCAGGTTTCACCTGCACCATCAGCTTGTAGCCGGCGTTGATAATATTCCCCATCGTGGCACCGAGGTCATCGCCGACGGCATCCATATACACATCGGGGTCTTTCAGCTTCAGGTCACGGAAGAAGACACCGTTCAGGTTATAGTCGTAATTCTGGCCCGTATGTGCCAGCAGACAGTCAAAATAACTGCGGCATTTGTTGATGACAGCCGCCAGGCGGATGATTTCCGGACGGGTGCCCACTATAATCAGAAGTTTCAGTCTGCCGTTCTCCTGAAACCTGACTTGCGAATAATCCAATTTTAGTTCCATCTGTTCCTATATTCTTTAACTCGTTTCAGACTTTTTCAAAATAAGTGTCCGGACGTGCCGGGTCGAAACACTCGTTGCACCACATGAAGGTCACCAGGTCTTCCGTTTCCGAAAGGTTGACAATGTTGTGCGTATAGCCGGGAATCATCTCCACGACCTCCATCCTCCCGCCGCTTACCTCGAAGCTGACAACCTCCTCCGTACCTATCTTGCGGAGCTGTATCAGACCGTGGCCGCTCACCACCACAAACTTTTCGTTCTTGGTATGGTGCCAGTGCTGGCCTTTCGTAACGCCCGGCTTGGAGATGTTCACCGAGAACTGCCCGCGGTCGGAAGTACGGATAATCTCTGTAAAACTGCCGCGGTCGTCCACATTCATCTTCAGGGGATAGCTGAACCGTTCTTCAGGCAGGTATGAGAGGTATGTGGAATAGAGTTTCTTTGTAAAGGCATCGCTCAAATCCGGGACGGACAAGGTACCGGGCATTTGCCTGAAAGACCTTATCAGTTCCACAATGCCGCCCAAGGTAATGGTATGTACCACGGGCACTTCGCAATAATCCCCGTTGCGGTGTTCCATGCCGCTCAGGGCAGAGATAAGCTCGTCCACCACATCGTCTATGTAAACCAGATGCATCACCACCGAAGGGTCGTTCACCCGGATGGGCAAGTCATGGGCGATGTTGTTGCAGAAAGTGGCCACCGCGCTGTTATAGTTGGGGCGGCACCATTTGCCGAAAACATTCGGGAAGCGGTATACCAGTACCTTTGCACCCGTTTCCCTGGAGTACTCGAACAACAGTTGCTCCCCTGCCCGCTTCGATTCACCGTAAGGGTTGTCGAGTGCGGCCTGCGTGGAAGAGGAAATCATTACCGGACAGGTATTGCCGTGCTTCTTCAATGTATCAAGCAGCGTGGAGGCGAAGCCGAAGTTCCCTTTCATAAACTCAGACGCATCCTTGGGACGGTTCACGCCTGCCAGATTGAAGACAAAGTCAGCCTGTTTGCAATAGACATCCAGTTCGGCAGGGTCACTGTCCATGTCATATTCGTAGATGGTAAGTTCCTCACCTGCAATGCCGTAATTACGGGCTTTCCCGTCACGGATGTTGTGCAGCTAGGATACAAGGTTCCGGCCGACAAACCCTCGGGCGCCGGTTACTAAGATTTTCATAAACTAATGGGATTGGATAGGATGGAAAAGTTAACAATGGCTATACTATTCACTCTTGATTTCCGCGCTCTTCGCCTTTTCCTCCATTCCGAGGTCTTCGCGGATGAAGCGGAGTTTCAAAAGAAGCTTTTTCATGCCCTCCACATCCAGGCGGGCGGTGTTATGGCTGTGATAGTCCTCTATACGGGCAATATCCTCATTGCCTTCCGTGAAGAACTTGTCATAGTTCAGGTCACGGGTGTCGCAGGGGATGCGGTAGTAGTCGCCCATGTCGACAGCCTTTGCCATCTCCTCGCGGGTTACCAGTGTCTCATACAGTTTCTCGCCGTGGCGCGTGCCGATGGTCTTCACCTCCGTCTCAGCGTATTTCGGATCAACCTGCGCGTATGTTTCCTTCAAGGCCTGCGCCAGTACATCCAAGGTGGCGGCAGGAGCCTTCTGCACGAACAGGTCACCGTTATGCCCGTGCTCAAACGCATAGATTACCAGATCCACGGCATCGTCCAGCGTCATCATGAAGCGGGTCATGTTGGGGTCCGTTACCGTAATGGGCCTGCCGTTCTTTATCTGCTCCACCCACAAGGGAATTACAGAACCGCGGCTTGCCATCACATTGCCGTAACGGGTACAGCAGATGGTCGTACCGGCTTCCTCACCCAACGCACGGCCCTTGGCTATGGCAACCTTCTCCATCATGGCCTTGCTGATACCCATGGCATTGATGGGATAGGCGGCCTTGTCGGTAGAAAGCACCACCACATTCTTCACACCATGCGCTATGGCGGATTCCAGCACATTGTCCGTACCGATCACATTGGTCTGCACAGCCTGCAACGGGAAGAACTCGCAGCTGGGAACCTGCTTCAAGGCGGCGGCAGAAAACACATAATCCACTCCCATCATGGCACCGTCCACAGACTGGCGGTCACGCACATTACCAATGTAGAATTTTACTTTGGGATTTTGCAGGTGATGACGCATGTCATCCTGCTTTTTCTCGTCACGGCTGAAAATACGGATCTCTTTAATGTCACTATCAAGAAAGCGACGAAGAACAGCATTGCCAAAAGAGCCTGTTCCACCGGTAATCAACAAAATTTTATCTTTAAATCCAGACATAATATCTTATATTAATTCAATCTTATAATTACTTTTATTATCAGTTATAATAGCTTTAAAATCTTCTTTTCTTCTTTGAATATTATAATAGTCTAGTAGCTCATCATTTGAAGTTATTGGAACAAAAGAGGTTAGCTTACTAATTAATTGCGAGAACTCACTATCGAAATCATTGTCTATGTTAAATACAAGTTGCTCTTTATAAATAGGATTAGCCAAACCACCCTTTCCTGAATGAATTAAAATATTACTGGCACATAAAGCCTCTAATGCAGCCAATCCAAAACCTTCATATAATGAAAGTTGAAAATAATATTTGGAACGTTTTAAAAAGGCTATCTTTTCTTCTTCAGATACTTCCCCTATCAATTCTATAGAATCATTCAAACCATATTTATTGATTATAGATTGGATAAAAGCCACTCCTTCCCCTTTCCTTCCTATAATAATAAATCGATAATCAGCAAATGCAGGTATTTTCTTTAATTCAGCAAAAACCTGCAAAGCCTTATCCACCCCCTTCCTTCTCACATTACCTTCATTCCCCATCCATACAATAGAAGTAAATAGATTCTCTTTCGGAATATCAGAGATAAACAGTCTTGTATCAATAGCATGCTCACTATAACTTAACTTCTTCCTCGAGGAAAGGCATTTAACGATATTCTTTAAATCAGATTGTGATACAACTATACAAGAATTAGAAATCCAATAACAGAGTTTAAAAAACAACACTTGAATTCTATAACTGCGAGTAGAAACATAATCTGCATCCAAAGAATCAATACCTCCAGTAAAATAAGTTTTTTTACCCAAGCATTTCGCAAACAATGCAGCAAAAAACGAGTATCGATAAAAATAGGAAAATAAAATATCATATTTCCAAAATAAAAGGCTATCCAATATCCGATTAGACAGCGAAACATCATATCCTAAATCTCCTAACAAAGCAATATCTATCTGATAAAACTTTTGAGTTTTAAATAATTCAAGGGAACCCACACTTGAGTAAAACAAGATTCTTTTTTTCATATTTTAGTGCTGCATTATGAAATTCATTAACCGCTTTGCTTGAATCTCTGAATTTTTATTCTCTAATATGAACTGTCTTGCATGTTTGCCAAATTCATCCAATTCCACTTGTTCTTTATTTCCCCATTCTTTTAAAACAGCAGTAAATGTCTCTCGTGAATTATCTGGTATCAACACCAAATGCTCTTCGTAATCAGCAGGAAGTCCTGGAAGCTTATACATAACCGTTGGCGTCCCTGAAGCCATATATTCCATTGTCTTCGACGGAAAAGAGTACTTGGTAAATTCTGCATCTCCTTTACGAGGATTAACCAATAATGTGGCTTGTTGTTGCATTTCGAATACACGGTTTTGCTCCACAAGTCCCCAATATATTATACGAGAATCATTTTTAGCAGCTACTTCAACAAAAGGTTGATCTAAACCAAAACCGCATATCCATAAAGAAAATTCTTTATCATCAATTTCATTAAACGCTGCTATTAAATCTCGAATACCAAAACGGGTATCCAACTTACCTGTATAAAGAATTACTTTTTTCCTCTTCTTTTGAGAAGTAACTTCTATGGGATTATATACACCTTCCAAAAGATGCCATGGACGAAATCCAACATTTAGCTTATCTTTCATGTGCTCAGTAAGAAGAACGAAAGAGTCAATCTCAGGAACTAATGCATAAATCTGATTAGTAATTTTCTTGCCCAATATCCTACAGAACCAAGATGTATTATCTCCAAAATATTCAGGCAAATCCAAAACAATACAACATACTTCTACATTGGGATATTTATATTTTAAATCAATGGCAGCCTTCAAATAGGGATAAATCACAGAATAAACCAATATTGTAACCTTTTCCTTACTATGTAAATCCAACCATTCAGTAGACTCCTTAATGATAGAACGATAAATGCTGTATTTTTTTATATAAGTAAAATTAAAGAATGCACCATTCACACCTTTCATTGAAGCAAATTCAAATTTTGAACGAGGAAAAAAAGGACTACTGCATCGCATTGGAAAACTCCCTATATCAGGAACATTAACTATATAATTAGGCTTATACTCTAATTTATCATAACCATGCAAAAGTGCTCTCTGAAAGGTTGTTGCACTAACAGATATACGACCTTTGGTTCGTTTATTTATAAGTGGCATTGTAGTAGGTTCACAGAAACAGCCCAAATACAAAACTTTCATAAAATAATTTATAAAGAAATAATTATTTTCAAATATATGATTTAACAAATGTGCCTTTAGAATACTCATTTAAAATGCCGAACAATAGACAGAAAAATGCAAAAAACATTGGAATACCTTCAAGAATAGGTTCAGACACAAACCCGACAAGCATTATAAACGAAAGAAAAGTAAAAGCTAAACGTAATATCGGATTAACAGACTTTAGTTTATAAACTCTAACAAAAGAATAAAGATATTGGCATGTCAAATAAAACAATAACAATAATGGAATGATGCCTGCCACTCTCCCACAGTCAAGCCATAAATTATGTGCATGACCAATTTTATTATTCATATTCATTCCTCCCAATGGATAATCCAACAATTTTGAGCCAACTATCATTAATCTATCAATTCTACCTCCTCCGGTTTCAACTTCATCTGTTTCAAACCGATCAAAGACAATCAATAAATCCCCATATGTCGTATAAATATATGACACAATTCCAATGAGAAAAATTAGAGATATTAACAACAACCTGATTTTTTTTATAGACATACCTTTAAAATTAAATATCAATGACATCAGCATTAATATTAATATAGCCACAATACAAGTTCTACTTTGGACGCGAACTGCACAATACACCGAGAGGAAAGAACCTATTAGAAATAAAAATTTCTTTTTTCTTCCCAATGGAATAAAAATAAACCCTAAGAACGACAAAAGGAACAATAATTTTGTCGTTATTAGCGTTGCAGAAATAAACCCTTCTTCATTATCAATCCCTATTAAAGGAATATTACGCCCCATTCCTATCACAAGAAAACCATTTTCCAATACATCTTTAATTACCGAGACAATAGCTACGGCAGACATAGACAATGCCATAATATACAATAAATTAATTAATGACACATCATCACTTCTCCGTACTAAAAACTTACCTAAAAGATATATAAAGGGGAAATTAATGAAAAAAATAAAAGTCGTAACATACCCAAATCCATCTGAAAATATAAATACAGACAATGCATACAGCATTCCCCACATAAAAAGGACACAAAAGGTTTTATCTATTAATTTATATCCTTTATGAACAAGAAGATAAATAAATGGTAAATAAAACATGTAATATCCATAGCCTGAATAATCTAAAAACATCAAAGCTAATAGTATACTCAAAAAACAATACTTATTCTTATGCAATATCTTCATGTATCATTCCCCAATATCTCACCTGAATTATATTTTCAGAGAATAAATCAATAAATAACTTTACGCGGCAAATAATACCTAAACAACATAGAAAAACATGTCAATGATGTATCTATCGTCCCTACAGCATTCTTATAATCAATTTTTTGTGTAAAAAAGATACTTCTAAGTCCAATGGTATACAATTTTCCATAAGGATAAGCAAAAAAAAGGATTGCTTTTCCTACTTTTTTCTCAAGCTCTTTCCTTGATAAAAATATTTCCTTCTGCATATTATTTTCATATCGCAATTTTGAATGTGACTGAGTATGAAAGCCTATGGTTACCAAAGGATCCTCACTATACACTTTCAGTTCACTATTCCCAATATATCCCTCTTTTCCAATAAAATTAGTAGTAATATATACGGTAAAAGGGATATTATATCTCTTCAAGAAAGGATAAGCATTCATATATGCATCCATCCAGCCATCATCAAAAGTAATAACAGCTTTTTTCTTTTCCGTCTTTTCATAAATATCATCAATACTTACAATTTGATAATTTATCCTTAATTCATCTATTATTTCTTTAAATCTTTCGACCTTACAAAGACACGCAGGAATCTCATCTAACTCCTCATTCGTAACATGATGGAACATAACAATCACACCTTTTTCGCAAAAAAATGCATTAAACCATACAAAAACTCTTTCTATAATTATGTAGAAGCAAGTAAGTACTTTATTTACAAACATATTTTCTAAATTTTCTTAATATTAGATCTTTGAAATATTGAAGAATCATTGAACGATTGAAACTCCTTAAATAATACTCGGATAAGAACTGAATTGTTCTTATCCCAAATTTATTATCGCTGAACTCTGACATATCATAAAGATAAATACCATTTCCCTCAATCTCTTGCAAAACATTCAACTCAATAGGTCGCAACCTCATACCAAATGTTCTAATTATCTTATAGGGCATATTACGGCAACTCAACAAATAACGGGCCTCATCTATATTTTCACGATTACCATTCAAATCAATGATCACATCTTTAGATGGAAACTTTGATTTCAATAATAAACACTGAGCATAAGTATCATAATGCACTAGATCTCTAAATAATGGTAAAACATATTTTTTTCGTCCGTATATAAGCTCAACCTGATAACTATTGCTTATTTGTCCCTCATTAGTATGTACCCCTACGTCACTAAAGTTAGTAGAAAGTGAAGTGTAAGGATAAATAAAGAATTTATTGGTTAAGATAAGATATGCCTCGAAGTATTTAGACCAAGCCTTATCCCACCCTTTTATTATCGAATAGGTATCTACCTTATCAAAATTACAGTCCCATTTTTCCAGCCATTTACGAAACGGCTTCCACATACTGTAAGTAAACGTTTCTCCCCAAGTAGAAGTTGATTGATAAGCAAAAACATCATGCCCTATATTCAAAAAATAAAGGGGAAGATTATTAAAACCATTGTGCTCATTTCGATATAATGAAATACCAGCAACATTTACATCTTCTCCATAAGCACTCACAGTTTGTTCAATGTAATCATAAAAAAAAGGAGAGACATATAAATCATCTTCCAAAATAGTAACAGATTTAAAGAACTTACTTAAATCACCGCATCTATATATATGTTCTTTCAATCCCCTCTTTTTCTCCTGAATAATCACATATTTGTTCCCATGAGTCCATTCGAAATTTTCTACAAAATCATAAAGTTCTGTACAGTCACTCTTGTCTATACTTACAACTAAGGGAACAGCTATGGAAGCATAATAAGCCTCCTGCAAACTTTTAAGTAATCGTTTTATAGATACAATGCGGTTATAACCTACAACTACAATAGCATTGTGGTTAATTTCACAATCTGGAATCTGTAACATAATTTACAAATGTTTATTCAAGAGGAATATTTAACAAACATAAGTCTATTAAAGAAAAGAAGAAATGGATAATGTGGAATCACCTTAAAAAGGAGAAGAATTATCGCAATTTTGGAAAAACCGGCATGAATGATACTTTTCCAAATATACGGCAACGAAGCAATCTCTTTTATTCGCAAAATACTCTCATTTTTATCTGTTCGTACATGCATAATCTCATTAAACAAACAGCTATACAAATCCAATGCTAAAACTCTATAATATTCGTGATTTGGGAAATTCTCACCATACACCTCTTTTAACAGATTATATTGCTGCATATGTAGATATTTTTTAGACATAGGATAATTATGCATATATTTAGTCATCAAAGAATTTGGATTCACAAACATGTAACAATAAAGAGGCTCATTAATATAAAATAATTTGCGTACATATTTCAGATAAATAGTTGTAAAGCCTACATCCTCACAATACGAAATATCTTCGTTAAAGCGAATATTTTTATCTTTCAATATGGATGTGCGATACAATTTTGTACCAATACAGTTAATAATACTAGTTTTATGAAGTACGCTAAATGGCATTAACCATTGTTCTATAGTATATAGTCCAGACTTCTTGTACAATTTTGTATCAAAAACAAATAGATTTGGTTTACAACACTTATAAGTAAATACAACACAGTCTATATCATTATTTGCATGATAAATATTCAAGCATTTTTGAAGTGTACCCGGCTCTAAAAGATCATCACTATCTACAAATATTAGAAATTCACCTTGTGCAACTTCTATAGCATGATTTCGAGCCGATGAAACTCCTTGATTAGTCTGATTAAGTACTTTTATACATGAATACTTTTGAGCATAATCATTCAGAATATTCAGACTATTGTCAGTAGAACCATCATTTACCAATAATAACTCTTTTTCTACTTCTTGTGCTAAAAGATTATCAATAGTATTGGAGATAAAAGCAGAAGCATTGTATACCGGAATTATGATACTAATTAAATTACGTTTCAACATACAGTTTATTATTTCCCTATGCAGTAATATTGAATTCCTAATTGCTCCAACTCGTCAGAATCATAAATATTCCTGCCATCTACCACTACACAATTTTTCATACTTTTGACAATAACGCCCCAACTTGGTAAACGAAACTGCTTCCATTCTGTAAGTACCAACAATGCATCGGCGTCAAGTACAGCATCATACATATCATTAGCATATGTAATTGCATCACCAATACGACGTTTACATTCATTCATGGCCACAGGGTCAAACACCTTAATAATACAGCCAGCTTCTAACAACAACTTTATGGTGACAAGTGCAGTGGCCTCACGCATATCATCAGTTTCCGGCTTGAAAGCAAGCCCCCACAAAGCAATAGTCTTTCCTCGCAAATTGTCTCTATAATACTTCTTCAGTTTATTATAAAGAATAGTTTTTTGACTCTCATTCACAGCTACCACAGCTTTTAACACCTGCATCTGATACCCCTTCTTCTCAGCCGTTTTAATAAGTGCTTTCACATCTTTAGGAAAGCAACTACCTCCATAACCACAACCCGGATAGAGAAATTTACTTCCAATACGGCTATCACTGCCAATCCCTTTACGTACCATATTCACATCAGCACCTACTAACTCACAAAGATTCGCTATATCGTTCATAAAAGAGATGCGAGTAGCCAGCATAGAATTTGCTGCATATTTAATCATCTCCGCACTAGATATATCAGTAAAGATAACACGAAAGTTATTAAGCAAAAAAGGACGATAGAGTTTGGTCATCATCTCTTTTGCCTTCTCCGATTCTACCCCCACTACTACACGATCAGGACTCATAAAATCTTTAATAGCTGCACCTTCCTTCAAAAACTCCGGGTTACTAGCCACATCAAACGGTATTTCTACACCACGGCTATCAAGTTCTTCACAAATAACAGCCTTTACTTTCTGAGCTGTACCTACAGGAACGGTAGATTTAGTAACAAGAATAGTATATTTCTTAATATTCTGACCAAATAAACGAGCTACAGATAAGACATATTGGAGATCAGCAGAGCCATCACTATCAGAGGGTGTACCTACAGCACTGAATACAATATCAACATTATCAAGACAAGAAATCAAATCAGTAGTAAAATTTAAACGACCTTCACGATGATTACGAAGTACCATTTCATCCAATCCAGGCTCATAAATAGGTAATTGGCCAGACTGTAATAATTTTATTTTCTCTGCATTTACATCTACACAAGTGACATTTACCCCCATTTCGGCAAAACAAGTCCCTGATACCAAACCTACATAGCCAGTACCAACAATTGCAATATTCATAAAAGCTAAATTAATTTAAGGAATATCTTATCATTATAAATGAATCAAACTACCCATTTCGTCTAGATATTTAGGGGCAATATAGCTCATATATCCCCCTAAAGAAGTAAACGTCATTTCACCAAAATACAATTTGCCATTTGTAATATAAAAATCAATCCGGACTTGATGATGGCCTTTTGACAAAATTTCAGCAGCTTGTAACATATCAGACAAACATGTAGGTTTTTCAATCGTCACACAATCCTGCTTATGACCACCTGACAGCATATCTGGTTTTAGATTCCATTCTAAATCATACCATGCCAAACAACAACCTTTATATAATACTCTGTCAGCACATACCAAAATTGAATAAGGTTTCCCTTCTAAACAAAATACCTTATAATCAACCAAAGAGGTAGAATTAGCATTATCATTCTTTAAATACTCCTCAGCTATAATCTTAGGTTTTATACTATTATAATGAGGTTCTGCGTAAATTGTTCCGAATTTCAATTGAAGCCAAGTATTCAGTTGTTTTCTTACTTCATCCTCATTTATACTATTTTTATTCTTAACAACAATAATAGTACCACAACCATGATTTGTCTTAAGCACAAATGATGTCGGTAATAGGTTGAAATCAATATCACAAGCATCATCCCAAACACCGTAGAGTTCCACTAAAATACTGGAAAGGCCACGCTCTTTCACATAATCTCGTACTAGATATTTATCAGCAAGCTTTGTCCAAACAGAAGTGTCAGAATTGAATTTCAACCAATTGATTTTTTCATTCAAATTTTTCGGAGAACTCCAATTGATTTTTTTGTGAGAAATATTATAATATAATAAAGAAGCAAGTTTTTTTAAGTCACGTTTCCTATAATACTCACATAAATAAACAAAAATCTTGCGACGAATGAGTACAAGAGGATAAAAAATAACCCTCAATACATTCTTAATTTTTTCACAATTTTCATCTTTCATTATTTTTTAATTTTATAAATATTTTCTTTATTATACTCTTTTCGTCTTCTCTCAAACCAAACAGAAAAGCAAAAAATAAAGTTTGAACAGCAGATAAAAATATCAACAAAAATAACCAATTTATAAAATATCTACTAATATAAAAACAAATCAATGCATTTAATATAAAAACAGGAATCCCCCCAAAACAAACGTTTCTAAGATACTGCATAATTGAAAGATTTATATTTATATGTAAAAACAAAATACGTCCGACAGCACAAATTGATTCAAACAACACATATACCAACATTACCATTTCGGCTGAGTACCCCATTTTTAAAATAATATAAACTATAGGTAAAGTTAGAATCTTTATAGTATTAATACATATACTATAGACTTTAACATTACCCACAGCTTGATTAGCCACTGCCATATTCATAGTTAACAAATCAATCTGAATAGCCAAAAGAAACATCCTACAAAACATCGTTGTATAATCAGGAACTTCCCTTAGCCAAATAGCAAGCAACTTATCCATAAATATAAATGCAGGTACACTTATCATTGACATCAACAAAAAAGAAAACTTACATGAGATTTCTGCCAATCGAAACATCTTCTGTCTATCACCTGCACCTTCAGCTTTTATTATTTGAGGATTAATAGCTGTAGTTAATGCATTAGATAAAAAATTCAACTGTCCAGCTACTTGATTACCTATTCCATAGGCAGCATTAATCGCAGCTGAATAAAAATTATTCAAAAGTATTGCCACACCTTGCCCACGACCTACAATACAACAAGTCCCATATACATTCCATCCCATAAATGAGAACATCTCTTTAAACAAAGAATATTCAAAAGTTCTAAAATTAAAATGACGGCATTCTTCATATTTCTTTCTGCAATAAATATAATATAATATAAAATTAAATATCACAAGAAATAAAGAGCCACAAGAATACCAAATTAATTTATCAAATGTAACATAAATTAAAGAAACAACAATGGGTACTTTAAGAATGGAATCGACAATCTGTACCATAGATGAATAAACAAGATTCTCATGAGATATAAGAGATGCAAAATATGGAGTACTAACAAGATTAAAAAATAGAGAGCCAATCATTAGATAATATACAACCTTTGCCACAGACAGTCTTTCCATGCTTATATTTAACATATTGGCAAACACAAAATCAGTAGCACAAACTAATAGAACACATATAACCAATCCAAAAAAAAGTTGTATACAAAGACTATTATTAAAGATTTTAATCACCATTGGCATATCATTTTTCCCATGATGATATGAAAGATACCGTATAGTGGTATTAGCTAAATTTATCTGAATAAAAGAAAGCATAGCTATAACTCCTCCTACAAGATTGTATATTCCATAATCTTCTACTCCAAGATTATCAAGTACAACTCTTGAGGTATAAAGCATTATAGCCACTTGTACCACTGTACGCACGTACTGAATACCAGTATTAACAACAACACGCGTAGAAGAATCCATTAAAATACATTATTAATATATGTATAAATAAGTAATTATTAAGCAAAGAACTACTGTTCTTTAACCTTAAATCCTAAATAATCAAGATTACATGAGAAAAGGGTTAGAGTCTGAATTTTACTATTTTTATATACTCGGAAATTATATCACAGTTAACACTAAGTTATACCACTATTACTCAATGATCTCTAAAGGATACGGATTCTCCTCAATATTTTTCAAAATATCTATTACCTTCTTTTGCTCAGTAGATAAATCTAACATATTCCAGTTTTTCATTATGTTATAAGTTTCGCATCGCATGGATTCTTCATAAACCTCACCATAGGTATAAACCAGTAAATGGACCTTAAGCAAAGAAACGGGAAGCTTCTCCAGAACATTATAGATACGCTCTAAAACCACCTGTTTTTTCCGCTCTTTATCTCCATAATCATAAATGGTAGCATTATACCCCATCAAAAGAGCCAAGCACAAATTCGCCTCCTCCTCAACATCGGAACTCTGAGCAGAAAAAAGAGAATCGGACTTAACAAGCACTTCCTTATTCAACCGGCAAAAAGTGTCGGAATAGACCGGCTCACCGTCCATACCAAGATACATCAGCTCATGAGCTGCATGTTGAAGCTCAAGAGCACGGGAAGTTAAATCATTCATTATTATGATATATGATTAAAATATAAGATTATACTTATTTAGAAGTCACCCGATTATTTTCAGATAAGATTTGGGGACTTTGATACTTGCAGTCAAAAGGTCTTTAATACGGATGACGACGTATGTTTTATTGGCTTCGACGGCAACTTCACCTTCAATACCGCTGAGTTCGCCTTTGATAACTTTTACTTTATGCCCAACAGTCAGAATTTCGCTATCAAGGCTGACACCGTCAGGATTCAAATCCATTACGAACATAAAGTCCTCCATTTGCTTATCCGGTACCACTAGCATGGAATGCGTGGAAAGGTCCTTCATATAAAAAAGGGGGACATTATAAATGTTGGAAATATCGCAGGCTGTCTGCTTGGAGGAATGAACAAACACCAGATTACGGATTACCGGAACTTCGCTACGCTTACGGCGATATTTCAATTGAGAAATGACAAAACGCGTGGGAAGATAATAGTCAAAATCCAAATGCTCTTCCGATTTGAGTCGGTCCAGAGATTTCCGGACTGTGAATTCCTGCTTGTCACGGGTGCGGGCTGCAAACCAATATTTCTGTTGTTCAGTCACTTAGGGATTTCCTTTCGAATGAATCAGCTCAGTTCCGGGTGCGCTTCGCGGTTTGAACGAGACATTTTCTCACCCAAACCGTATTGCACACTTTTGCAATGATAATAAGCTATTAAAGAAGATATTAGACTCATATAAGTGTCCAATAAACGTTCGTTTAATGAACGTCTATTTTTAAGAAAATAAGTAGAGGCATAAAAGTTAAAAAGGAACAGAACTTTAAGATGTCAAATGTTAGATATATACTACTGTTATTCAGCATATTATAATAAAGCAGGAAACACTTTGGAAATATTTTTATTAAACATTTTGTTAGTTCAAAAAATACGGCTTATCTTTGCGTTCATTAAACGAACGTTTAAAAAACACCTCATCATTTCCAATATATCATTCTACATTCCAACATCTTACCCTCATAAATGCATTATTGAAGTTACGTAAGTAAGTATGTCCACTGTTGCATAGGGAATTAATAACGCCTAACGGCCATGAACAGCTCTGCTAATGGCCATGAAGCAATCGTTTAACGACCATAAGCAGGGTTGTTCATGGCCGTTAGGCGTCACTAACTCCAGGGCTTTTACAGATGAAGTACGTAGCCCGCGCCTATTGCGCACAAGGTGCAAACGTATTGTACAGCAACTTAAAAGACATTAGACTCCACTATTCATAGTCGGGCAAACTCGAGAATGCAGGAAAACTACATCGACCGATTTATGTAACCCACGCGCGGTATTATGGTAGAGGATAATAAGTTACGGCAAAACTCAGACGTTTTTGGCAGGTGGAAGCAAATTTTGCTTCCACCTTTTCAGGTTGCTCCCACCGCAGGGCAAATGCCGATGAATAGGGAGATACAGGAGTTGGGTGGAAGTGTGGAAGCAAAGCAGATGCAAATTTATGTTTCAGCAACACGCCTCAAGTTTTAAAAAAGATGTAGTACAAAGACATAATATATAATAAGTGTTACAAATACACACTTTATACCCCGTTACTCTTGCAAATGTCGAAAAAGTCCGTACCTTTGCAATGTGTTTTTCATAGTATTAGATTTAAGGTTAACAAAGGTTGGAGTACAGCGGTACTCCTTTTTTTATGCCCATACGTACCGTCCCGGTTCTCCAATAAAATTTTCACATAAAATGCAAGGCAACTTTTTATATCCATTTAGTTTTTGGCTATCTTTGCACTGCTTTTGGCGGGCATAGGCACGCATAAAGCAGCTTAACTAACAATAAATCAATAATTAAAAACAGAAAATTATGGCAATGCATACATGGTTTGAATGTAAGATCCGTTACGAGAAAACAATGGAAAATGGAATGAACAAGAAGGTGACCGAACCGTATTTGGTGGATGCCCTCAGTTTTACGGAAGCGGAAGCACGCATCATCGAAGAGATGACGCCGTTCATTTCGGGAGAGTTCACCGTATCGGACATCAAACGTGCCAACTATAGCGAATTGTTCCCCAGCGAAGAGGAAGCTGCCGACCGCTGGTTTAAATGTAAACTGGTTTTCATCACATTGGACGAGAAAAGCGGTGCGGAAAAGAAAACCTCTACCCAGGTATTGGTACAGGCTGCCGACCTGCGTGATGCAGTGAAGAAACTGGATGAGGGCATGAAAGGCACAATGGCCGATTATCAGATAGCATCTGTAGCGGAAACCGCCATTATGGATGTATATCCGTACAGTGCAGAGCCCGACGACAAACCGGAAGTTTAATTTAAGTGATGAGTTATAAGTTATGAATTATTATTGCGAGCCATAACTTATAACTCATAACTCATAACTCAAAAAAACGATGATTGCAGAGAATTTAAAACAAGTACTGAGCGAACTGCCTGAAAAGGTACGGCTGGTGGCTGTTTCCAAATTTCACCCCAACGAGGCGATAGAAGAAGCGTATCGTGCCGGCCAGCGTGTGTTCGGAGAAAGTAAGGTGCAGGAAATGACTGCCAAATACGAAAGTCTACCCAAAGACATAGAATGGCATTTCATCGGGCATCTGCAAACAAACAAAATAAAATATATCGTTCCTTACGTAGCGCTGATTCATGGCATAGACTCCTACAAGCTGTTGGCCGAAGTGGACAAGCAGGCTGCCAAAGCCGGAAAAACCGTCAACTGCCTACTGCAGTTGCACATTGCCCGGGAAGAGACCAAGTTTGGATTCAGCTTTGACGAATGCCGGGAAATGCTGGCAGCCGGTGAATGGAGAGAGCTCAAGCATATCCGGATATGCGGATTGATGGGCATGGCCACAAATACGGACAATGACGAACAAATCAAAACAGAGTTTTGTTCTTTAAATAGCTTCTTCAATGAAGTGAAAGCCAAGTGGTTTGCCGATGCAGAGTCATTCCGGGAACTGTCCATGGGGATGTCTCACGACTATCACGAGGCCATTGCAGCCGGGAGCACCTTGATACGTGTAGGAAGCAAGATTTTTGGAGAAAGAAACTATTAACCATAAAAAATCATTATCATGGCAACATTAGAAACTACTTTTGCAGGGCTGAAACTCAGAAACCCCATTATCGTCAGCAGCTCCGGACTGACAGACAGCGCCGCCAAGAATCAGAAACTATCTGAGGCCGGCGCAGGTGCCATTGTGCTAAAATCACTCTTTGAAGAGCAAATCATGATGGAGGCTGACTGGATGGGAGACCCGAACATGTACCCCGAAGGCAGTGACTACCTTGTAGGATATATCCGCGAACATAAGCTGGGTGAATATCTGAACCTGATTAAGGAAAGCAAAAAGGTTTGCAATATCCCCATCATAGCCAGCATCAACTGCTATCAGAATGCCGACTGGGTGGAATTTGCCGCCAAAATAGAAGAAGCCGGCGCAGACGCACTGGAAATCAATATCCTTGCACTGCAGACGGATGTACAGTATACATATGGAACCTTCGAGCAACGCCACATCGACATTCTGAGCCACATCAAGAAGACGGTCAAGATACCCGTCATCATGAAGCTGGGCGACAACCTGACCAATCCGATAGCTCTGATAGACCAGCTGTATGCCAACGGTGCCGCCGCAGTAGTGCTGTTCAACCGCTTCTACCAGCCGGACATCAACATTGAGAAAATGATACAAGTATCCGGCAACGTATTCAGCAATGAAACCGATTTGTCCAAAGCCCTGCGCTGGATAGGCATCGCTTCGGCAGCCGTAAACAAACTCGATTATGCTGCTTCCGGTGGTATCCACTCGCCCGAAGGCGTTGTCAAGGCAATATTGGCAGGTGCTTCGGCCGTAGAGATATGCAGTGTGCTTTATCAGAATTCAGCTACCATCATTGAAGAATACATCCGCTTCCTCAACTTGTGGATGGACCGCAAAGGTATGGAAACCATCAGCCAGTTCAAAGGTATTCTGAACGTAAACGACCCGAAGGGAGTCAATACCTTCGAACGTACACAGTTCTTGAAATACTTCTCTTCACATGAATGAGACAAAAGGGTGACAAGAAGACAATAAAAATGAAAGGGTGATAACATCATTGCAGTGTTATCACCCTTTCATTTTATACTTACCCTATCTTTTTATTTCTTCTTATCCAGCGCCTCAAAGCAGGAATTCTTGCTCACGAACTCCGGAACAATATCCTTCATGGCAGCAACAATTTTCATCTGGTCATAAGTGTAACTTACATCAATCAGCTTCTGGATACGCTCCTTCACCTCGTCATAGTCATACTCACGCACCGTGGCAATCATAATCTTCTCATGATAGGTGGGCTTTGTAAGCTCCTTCACATTCAAGAGTTCCTCGTAGAGCTTCTCGCCATGACGGAGACCGGTAAATTCAATCTTCACATCCGTACGTCCGGAAAGGCTGATCATACGCTTGGCAAGGTCCACAATCTTCACCGGCTTACCCATGTCGAAGATATAGATTTCACCGCCGTTGCCCATACTGCCGGCCTCAAGAACAAGGCGGCAAGCTTCGGGAATGGTCATGAAGTAACGGATTATCTCAGGATGGGTCACCGTCACCGGACCGCCACGCTGAATCTGGTCACGGAAACGGGGAATGACAGAACCGTTGGAACCCAGCACATTGCCGAAACGCGTAGTGATGAACTGAGTGGCATGGCCTCCCTCCTTTTGCAACTTCTTCGCAAGAGACTGCACATAAATCTCGCAGATACGCTTGGAACAGCCCATCACGTTTGTAGGGTTAACAGCCTTGTCCGTAGAAATCATCACAAACTTCTCGGCACCGTATTTCACGGCTAGATCGGCAACGGTGCGCGTACCGAATACGTTCACCTGGATGGACTCGGAAACGTTGTCCTCCATCATCGGCACATGCTTGTAGGCGGCCGCATGGAAAATATACTGGGGCTTGAACTCCCTGAAGATATCCTCCATGCGCGTGGCATTGGAGATGTCGGCTATGATGGTCTCGGCATCGATGTCGCGCCAACGGTCCTGAAGTTCCAGACGGATGTCGTGCAGAGGGGTCTCGGCCTGGTCCACTAAAATAAGTTTATAGGGATTGAACGAAGCCACCTGGCGCATGATTTCACTGCCGATGGAGCCGGCGGCGCCCGTAATCATCACACGCTTGCCTTCCAGATGAGAGGCAACCTTATGGATATCTATCTCGATGGGATTGCGCTGAAGCAAGTCCTCAATCTGAATTTCCTTCAGCTGCGTACGGCTCAGCGCCTGACCGTTCCACTCACTCAAGGGGGGTGCGGTCATCAGTTTGATGTTGTGCACCAGCAGGCGGTCAGCCATGTCGGACTTCTTCAGTTCCTCCATCTTGGCGGGAGAAATGATGATGGTCTGCACATCCCGGTCGTTCAGCACATCAATCAGCGTATCGTCGTTAGGGAACACCTTGACACCCATCATCACCTTATTGATAAGTTCAGGTTCGTCCGCAATGAATCCGCGCAGACGGTAGTGGTTGCGCAGATTGACACGCAATGCCTTGGCAATGTTGACCCCGGCTTCCTTGGCACCGTAAATGAACACATTGGCACTATGGGTGCCGTCGAAGTTCAGCGCCTCGAAGAAAGTCTTGACAATCACACGGGAGCATGCCATCATGGCAAAGCTGATGATATAGGACATGAACAGCACGCTGACCGGAGCCAGGTTAAACTCCAAATAGCTTTCCGTCAGGACGCTCGTTATCATCAGCAGTGCATACGACACCGTCAATGACACAAAAATGCGCATGATATCCACAAAGGAGGAAAAGCGCAGTACATTGGAATACGTACGGAAAACACGGAAGAAAATCAGGTTGACAGCAACCGTCCATAAAATGGTCTTGTCAATGGTAGATGATTCCAGAAAAATGCTTCTGAAATCATATCGGAGAGCATAGGCCAACAGACTGGATATGACGATGATAAATACATCAATTAACAGAATAGTCCATATCGGAAGCACTTTCGCGGAAAGATACCGATGAAAAAAATTTCGCTTCATTTCGCTTGACAGTTTTGTTTTAGGCGAGGCAAAGATACACTATTTTAGTCAAAACAGACAATAAATCGATAAAAAAATGTTATAACAATTATTTATCGTCTATAAAGAAACCATCCCACCTCCCCCGTTTTAACAGTCAGAAAGCGGGATAGAAATAGTTTTGCCCCGGAAAATGCGGTATCCGCTACATCAGATTACTTGCCAACTCGCTCAACTGGCTGCGCTCCCCTTTCACCAGATTGACATGGGCAAACAAATTCTGGTCTCTCATGCGGTCTATCATATAGACAAGCCCGTTGGACTGACTGTCCAGATAGGGTTGGTCTATCTGCTGAATATCACCGGTAAACACCATTTTTGTACCTTCGCCGGCACGGGTGATGATGGTCTTAATCTCATGTGGGGTCAGGTTCTGGGCTTCATCGATAATACAGTAGGTTTCGCTCAAGCTGCGCCCACGGATAAAGGCTAATGCCTCGATGACCAATTGTTCACTTTTTTGCATATCCTCCAAGCGTTTCACTTCAGAGGAATTGGCAGCGAACTGATGCTTGATTACATTCAAATTATCGAACAAAGGCTGCATGTAAGGAGCCACTTTCTCATTGGCATCACCGGGAAGGAATCCAAGGTCTTTATTGGATAAGGCCACGATGGGACGTGCCAGAAGAATCTGCTTGTAGTCGGTAAGTTTTCCCAATGCGGCGGCCAGTGCCAGCAGGGTCTTACCGGTTCCCGCCTTACCGGTCAGGGCAACCAGCTTGATATTCGGGTCGTTCAGGACCTCAAAAGCAAAGCTCTGCTCGGCATTACGCGGTTCAATGCCATAGTTCTTTGTCTTGTTGACCCGGCAAATCGAATGGGTAAAGGGATTATAACGTGCAAGCACACTGCTGCGGTCACTCTTCAGCACAAAGCATTCGTTGGGACGAATGATGTCCTTAAAATCGAACTCGTTGATGTCCAGTCCTTCTTTGGAAGAATAAATGCGGTCTATCAGCGCAGGGTCAATACCCTCGAACACTTCATTCGACTTTTCGAATATATCCACATTGATTACCTTATCATTGATGTAGTCTTCGCACAGCAGACCGATGGAACGCGCCTTCATGCGCAGATTCACGTCTTTCGTGACAAGGATGGTTTTCATTTTAGGCTTTTTGGTGGAAAGCCAGTCCACTACCGACAGAATCTGATGGTCGGGGATGCGTTCGGGAAAGGAATCACGTACCCGGGGAGAGTCCACCATGCCTGCCACCACAAACAGACGGCCCAAGCCCTCTCCCAATGGCGCCCCTTTGGTGAACAGATTGTCATCGGTAATCAAATCTAGCTCACGGACAAACTCACGCGCATTGAAATTAATCTGCTCATTACCTTTCTTGAATTTGTCCAGTTCTTCAAGGACTACGATGGGAAGATAAATGTCATTCTCTTGAAAATTCTTCAAACAGTTATAATCGTGAAGAATCACATTCGTATCAATCACAAAATTTTTCTTAGCTCCCATACACGTTAGATTTAAATTGTTAATACCTTTGCATAAGCTTAAGATAAGCTACACTGCAAGCAATTTCAAGCAAGCTTGATTGCGTCCGGTTTGCATTATCTTTGTCGCTTTTAAAGATAACAAATTAATAGGGAGAAAGGATTGCTTCTCCGTTAAATATTATAAAAGATGGATTATCAGGACACTTTAACTTACTTATATAACAGTGTGCCCATGTTTCAGCAAGTGGGCGGCTCAGCATACAAGGAGGGGTTGGAAAATACTCTGACCCTGGACGAACATTTCGGACATCCCCACCGCAGTTTCCGCAGCATTCATGTGGCCGGTACCAACGGAAAGGGTTCCTGCTCGCATACGCTTGCCGCCATACTGCAAGAAGCGGGATATAGGGTCGGACTCTACACCTCGCCCCACCTGGTGGATTTCCGGGAGCGCATCCGGATTAACGGACAGCCTATACCCGAGGAATACGTCATCCGTTTTGTAGCGCAGGAACGTGGATTCTTCGAACCCCTCCACCCCTCCTTCTTTGAGCTGACCACTGCCATGGCCTTCCGCTACTTTGCGGATGAAAAGGTGGATGTAGCCGTAATCGAGGTGGGACTCGGCGGACGCCTGGACTGCACCAATATCATCCGTCCGGATGTATGCATCATCACCAACATCAGTTTTGACCATACCCAATTCCTGGGGGACACCTTGGCAAAAATCGCAGGAGAGAAGGCAGGAATCATTAAAAGCGGTATCCCCGTTGTAATCGGCGAGACCACTCCCGAAACGAAATCGGTGTTTCTGGAAAAAGCGCAGGCGACGGGTGCTCCTATCTACTTTGCCGAAGAGAACGACCGTGAGGACTATCCCGGAATAGAATACGAACTGAAAGGGCTCTACCAGCAGAAAAATGCCCGGACCGTACTCACCGCCCTCCCGCTACTGAAAGAAGCCGGCTACCGGCTGGACGGACAAGCAGTGCGCAGTGGCTTTGCCCGTGTGGCGGAACTGACGGGCTTGATGGGACGCTGGCAAAAACTGCAGGACTCGCCCACCCTGATTTGTGACACCGGCCACAATGTGGGAGGCATCACCTACATTACAGAACAACTGAAGCAACAGACTTACCGACAGCTACACATCGTCATAGGCATGGTGAATGACAAGGATATACGGGGGGTACTGGCCTTGCTACCCCGGGAAGCGACCTACTACTTCACCAAAGCCAGCGTGAAGCGGGCATTGCCCGAAAGCGAACTGCAGGAGCTGGCCGCAGCAGCTGGCCTGAAAGGGCATTGCTATCCTGACGTACCCGCCGCCGTGCGGGCCGCACAAGAAAAAAGCCTCCCGGAAGATTTCATCTTCGTGGGAGGCAGCAGTTTCATTGTGGCCGACTTGTTAGCGAACCGCGATGCACTCAATCTCTACTAAGGCGTCTTTAGGCAGCGCCTTCACTGCCACAGCCGAACGTGCCGGGAAAGCACCGTCAAAATAAGTGGCATATACCTTGTTCATATCAGCGAACAAGGACATGTCTGCCAGGAAAACGGTTGTCTTCACAATATTTGCCATGCCCAGGCCTGCCTCTTCCAGAATATGCTTTATATTCTCCAAGGACTGGCGGGCTTGCGCTTCCGCACCTTCAGCCATCACTCCGGTAGCTGCGTCAATAGGCAACTGACCTGATACAAATACCATTCCGCCGGCTTCGATAGCTTGGCTATAAGGGCCTATGGCGCCCGGTGCCTTCTGGCTGCAAATCACTTTCTTCATGATTGTCAAAGTTTGTTTTTATTAATAATCGGGTCTATTTTCTTTTTTCTCATAAAAAAATCCGAAGTATATGCAGTATTCCGGAAATCCACGCATTTTATAAATAAAACAACGTAATTTCACTCATAACCTGTTATACCTAGACTTAACTCATTTAACACGGGGGAGTTCCCCAAAACAGAGGCTCTGCTTGCGAAAGTAGAGCCTTTATTCTATCCCATCCCTTTACTTGCAATGCTTCTCTATCAAAGCATCCACATTGGGATCACCCAATTCCTTTGCCTTGGCAAAGCTGGCACAAGCTTCCTTGTCCTTCTTCATCTGCAGCTGGGCGATACCCATCAGACGGTAGGCTTCGGCATATTTAGGGTCTTTCTCCAGAGCAGCCTTCAGCACATTCAACGCCTCCTCGTAACGTCCCACGCGAAGATTCACCACTGCCAGTTCGGCACGGTAGGTCAAATCTTCCGGATTCAGTTCGATGGCCTTCGCCATATCGTCCAGCGCACGCTGGTACTGCTTGGCCTTCAAAGCAGCCTGCTCACGGTAATAGTAGAACATGTCGCTCACTTTACCGTTCACGGCATTGTAATAGGCGTCATAATCCAGCATGGCATTACGCGCCTGGTCTGCATTCATACGGGCTTGGGCACGCTCCAGCAAGTAAGGGGCGGCTTCCTCCGTATAGGGCTGGGTAAAGCGGGCCACACAACTGTCCATCAGAGCCAGTACCTCTTCGGCAGGCGCCTGCATCAGTTCCTTGGTCTTGGCAGCACTGAAGAAGGTAGCCGGAGAGGCCAGAATGGTCTTATTCACTTTATCATAGCTGGTAAATGCCGACGGATAGTCCTGCTTGGCAAACAGGATGTCACCCTCCAACTGGACATAAACCGGAAGTTCGTCAATGGCTATCGCTTTCCGTACCTCGTCCAGAGCCTTGTCGAGCGACCAGTCCTTATAAACTTTCTCGGGCTTGCCCAATGCATAATTATAGATTATCTTGGCCCGGTTGTAATACACATCATCTTTCTTTGCGGCAACCTCCAAAGCCTTATCCATGTCTGCAGCAACCTTATCCATGGAAGCATCTTCACGGGACATGAACAGATGCTGGGAAGCACGGCGCAGATAACCGTCGGCACTGGCAGGATATTGTGCAATGAAATCGTTCAGAGTCTCCATATACTTCTCCGGAGACAGTTGGGAAGAAGCCATGTAGAGGAACACCAAAGCCTGCTCTTCGGTATCGGGCAATGCCTTCTTGATACCGATGCCCTTCAATGACATATCTCCATAAGACAATGCGGAGATATTCTGCGACATGGCGAAATTGGCATCAATGGCATAGCAGATGGTAGCCGTGTCTTGTCCGGAGGACTTCTGCGCCAGGCCGAAGACCTGCCCGTCCACAGTCATCAGCGGACAGCTCACCATCTTGTCCTTCAGACGCATATCGAGCGTATAATAGGAATAGTTGCCGGAAATCTTATCAGCCTCCTTTACTTTCCCGGTAGTAAAAGAACGGTCCTTCTGGGTGGAATAAGGCAGCAAATATACATCCGCGCCGACAGCCGGAGCCACAGCAGCCAAAGTGAGCGCCGTGACTTTCTTTCCGGGGATGCCGACACGGAACTTGACAACATCGTACATGTCATCAGCTCCCATAATGGCCTCCACCGGCATCTGTGCCCCGTCCGAGCTCATCACAACGGCGCGCTGGGCACCTTTGAACAAGGTGTAGTCAGAAAGCGCAATGCCATCTTCAGTGACAAAAAAGCCGTTTCCAGTATTCAGTATCTTATCGTTCTGGTCGTAAGTCACTACCGAGAAAACCGCACGTTTGGCTTTGTCTACCCACTTCGGGGCTTGTGCCACACTCCACTGAGCCAATAAACAGAGAGTGAGCATCAACAGCAATTTCTTTTTCATATCTTAGTTGGTTCTTTGTTTTACCGCTTCATAAATCAAAATGCCGGCTGCAACGGAAACATTGAGGGACTCGATGGTTCCCAACATGGGAATCTTCACCCACTCGTCACACAACGCCAGGTTGTCATAGGACACCCCCTTGTCTTCGGCACCCATAATGATACACATCGGACCGGTATAGTCGGCTTTGGTATAGTCGTAATCGCCTTTCTCCGTGGCTGCCACAATATGGAAACCACTATTCTTGAGGAATTGCAGGGTCTCTTTCAAGCTGTGTTCGCGGCAAACGGGCAAGGTGTGCAAGGCTCCCGCCGAGGTTTTCATGGCATCTGCGTTGACAGATACACTGTTCCGTGCGGGGATAATCACGGCATCTACCGCCGCACACTCGCAAGTACGGGCAATGGCGCCGAAATTGCGGACATCCGTGATGCCGTCAAGCATCACAAACAGAGGATTCTTGCCCTGCTCGAAAAGGAAAGGTACCAAGTCCTCCGTCTTCTGGTAAGTGACTGAAGAGATGAAGGCAATCACTCCCTGGTGATTCTTCCGCGTCACGCGGTTGATGCGTTCCACCGGAACGCGCTGTACCGGTATCAAAGTCCCTTTCAAGACAGCGAACAGCTCTTTTGACAAATCACTCTGAATGTCCTTCTTTACCAATATCTTGTCTATCTCTTTTCCTGCCTGAATGGCTTCTATCACGGCACGAACGCCGAAAATCATTTCACTGTTATCAACCATATATGGGTATTTACTATTTGACGATTTACTATTTACTATTTGATACTTCCAGCAATGCTCTGGCATTGTTCAGTGCGGCTTCGGTCAGCTTAGCACCACTCAGCATATGGGCTATTTCTTCCACACGTTCATCGTCGGTCAGACGACGGATGTGACTGTTTGTTTCCGTCTCGTTGTCCTGCTTGTACACCTTATAATGGGCGCGTCCGCGGGCAGCAATCTGGGGCAGATGGGTGATACTGATTACCTGGCGGTCCTGCTCGCCCATCTCCTGCATGATATCCGCCATGCGGTCGGCTATCTCGCCGGAGACTCCGGTATCTATTTCGTCGAATACAATGGTAGGAAGCTTGACGGCACCGGCTATCATTGCTTTGATGGAGAGCATGACGCGGGCTATTTCACCACCCGAAGCTACGGAGGAGACGCTTTGCAATGTCCCGTTCTTATTCGCGGAAAACAAGAAGTTCACAGTATCCGCCCCGTGTATGCCCGGCTCTTTGCGGGCACCTATCTCTACCTGGAAACGGACATTGGGCATGCCCAACGGAACCAGCCGCGCAGCCATCTGCTTCTCCACTTCACGGGCAGCGGCAGTACGCGCCTTGGTGAGGACGGCAGCCTGCTTTTTCACCTTATTACATAAAGCGTCGCAACGCGCTTTCAGTTCCTCGATGTGCTCGTCGGACGAAGTGATGGCTGAGAGTTTGGCGGCGTATTCATCCGTCAGCGCCAGAAGTTCACCGACAGTGGAAACGCGGTGCTTCTGTTGGAGCGTATAAATCAAGTTCAGACGTTCGTTCACTTCATCCAGACGTTCGGGGTTGAACTCTATTTCATCCTCCTTACCCGACACTTCCTGCGAAATATCCTTCAACTCGATATAAGTGCTTTCCATGCGTTCGGCAAGTTCCCCGGCAACCGGATAAACCCTCTGCAGGCCGAGCATCGTATTCAGGCATTCCTTCAGCCCGGACAACAAGCCTCCTTCGTCCGAGTAGAGCATCTGCCCTACCCGATAGAGTCCGGCCTTTATCTCTTCCGCATGGCTCAGCGTATCTGCCTCTTGCTCCAGCTCCTCCTGCTCACCGGCAGACAAGTGTGCCTCTTCCAACTGTTCCAGTTGGAAACGGATATAGTCTTCGTCCGACTTATCCTGATTGGCACGGGCAACAAGGGCCTCCAAATCCTGCTGTGCCTGCTTCCATGCTCCGAAGATATGCTGGTAAGCAAACAAGGCCTCTTCGTTATGCGACAAGATGTCCAATACATTCAACTGAAACCCCTCCTTGTTCAGCAAAAGGTTCTGATGCTGGGAATGCACGTCAATCAGCTGTTCTCCCAACTCCTTCATCTGAGCCAATGAAGCAGGCGTGTCATTGATGAATGCCCGGCTCTTGCCCGAAGCGGACACCTCGCGGCGCAGGATGCATTCTTCCTCGTACTCCAACTCATTCTCCTCAAAGAAAGGCTGCATACCGTAAGCGGAAATATCAAAACGGGCCTCGATAATGCACTTCGAAGCTCCTACACGAATGGCTTTCACATCGGCACGCTGTCCCAGCAGCAGACCGATGGCACCCAGAATAATGGATTTTCCAGCACCGGTCTCACCCGTTATCACCGAGAAACCGCTGCTGAAGCTGATATCGAGCTTTTCAATAAGCGCATAATTCTGTATGTAAAGCGAACGCAACATAAGGATATTGACGATTTGACTATTTACTATTTAAATCTTTCACCAGACGGTCTACGATGTCGGTAGCCACTTCGGCTTTGGACTTCAAGGGGTAGTCCGTCTTTCCCTGGTGGTCTATGATACTGATTTTATTGGTATCGCAACGAAAACCGGCTCCCTTGTCGTTCAGGGAGTTCAGCACGATGAAGTCCAGATTCTTGCGGTTGAGCTTGTCTTCCGCATTCATCTGCTCGTTATGAGTCTCAAGGGCAAAGCCTACGAGGAGGCGCCGTTGGTGCTCCGTATCGTTCTTCAGATTGCCTAAGAAAGCGGCTATGTCGCGGGTAGGTTTCAAGTTCAAACTCATCTCCCCGGTCTTTTCGCGCTTGATTTTCTCATCCGCCACTTGTTCGGGGGTGTAGTCTGCCACGGCAGCCGTCAAGATGGCGGCATCGGCATGGACAAAGGCGGCAGATGCAGCCTCGAACATCTCCTGCGCCGACTCTACCGCATGGTACTGGTGCATCGGGAAGTAAGTGCCTTGCTGCACCGGACCGGCAATCAGTATCACCTTGGCCCCTCTGGCGGTACATTCATCTGCCAGGGCAAGTCCCATCTTGCCGGAAGAATAGTTGCCGATGAAGCGCACCGGGTCTATCTTCTCATAAGTAGGTCCTGCGGTTATCATCACTGTCTTGCCCACCAGGTCGCCATCTTTGGCAGCAAAGTACATTTCCAGGTGGCGGATGATGTTCTCCGGCTCCTCCATACGGCCTTTCCCCACCAGATGGCTGGCGAGTTCTCCCGTAGCAGGTTCTATGATGTGGTTTCCATAAGAGCGGAGTGTATCCAGATTCTTTTGGGTGGAAGGATGGGCATACATGTCCAGGTCCATGGCAGGCGCCACAAACACCGGAGCTTTGGCGGAAAGATAGGTGGTAATCAGCATATTGTCTGCCACGCCATTCGCCATCTTGCCGATGGTGGAAGCCGTAGCCGGGGCTATCAGCATGGCATCTGCCCACAGACCGAGGTCCACATGGCTGTTCCAAGTGCCATCGCGTTGGGCAAAGAACTCACTGATAACCGGTTTGCTGGTCAGGGCAGAGAGCGTGATAGGGGTAATAAATTCTTTTCCGGCAGGCGTAATGACCACCTGCACCTCTGCACCACGCTTAATCAGTCCGCGAATAATATAGCATGCTTTATAGGCGGCAATGCTGCCCGTAATGCCCAATACTATTTTCTTCCCTTTCAGTATATTTGCCATTTATTTCTGAGTCATTTCACGCAGACGTATCTTGGTCAGCGTGGCTTTGGTATTCAGGGTAAAATCACTGTTCAGAATCCAGCTGTAATAGCCGGGATCGCGCTTCAGGACATCGGATACCGACATGCCCTTGTACTTGCCGAAGTTGAATACTTCCACACCTTTGTCATCGTAGACCATACGACCGGCAAAGTCCACATTCTTGTTGAAGCTGGAATAGTCGGCAAGGAAAGCCACGTCATTCTGCAACTCCGGATAGCGGTCCAACTGCGACATCAGCACTTCGTAGGTGGCACGTGTATCAGCCTCTGCCGTATGGGCGTCTTCCAAATTCTTGCCGCAATAGAATTTATAGGCAGCAGACAGCGTGCGTTGCTCCATCTTGTGGAAAATGACCTGCACGTCCACAAACTTGCGGCGGCTCATGTCAATGTCCACACCGGCACGAAGGAACTCTTCCGCCAGGACGGGGATATCAAAACGGTTGGAGTTGAAGCCCGCCAAGTCGCATCCTTCAATGTCATTGGCAATGTTGCGCGCCACTTCCTTGAATGTGGGGCAGTCGGCTATATCGGCATCGTAGATGCCATGAACGGCAGATGCTTCGGCAGGAATGGGCATTTCGGGATTGATACGCATGGTTTTGGACTCCTCATTCCCGTTGGGATATACCTTGAGGTAACAGATTTCGACAATTCGGTCTGAGTTGATATTGGTACCCGTAGTCTCCAAATCAAAAAAGACTATCGGATTTTTCAGATTCAATTTCATTGTTTTTTCGTTTTATAAGCTCTGGCTATGAGCTATAAATTATAAGTTTGACTTACAAGCCACGAGCTACAAGTACCGTGCGGCATAATTGCGCAGCCACTTGTAGCTCGTAGCTCATAACCCGATTGCTAATATTCATCAGTCATTCAGCATCATCGGCATCAGCAGCATCAGCAAGTCTTCGTTCTCTTCCTGCTCTACCGGAATAATGACACCTGCACGTGAAGGATCTGCCAGTTCGATAACGATTTCATCGGCAGAAATGTTATTCAGAATGTCAATCAGGAAAGTGGACTTGAAACCGATGCTCATCGGATTGCCCGCATATTGGCAAACCAGTGTTTCTTCGGCCGATGTAGAGAAGTCGATGTCCTGTGCGGAGATGACAATCAGATTCTCCTGCATACGGAGCTTGATAAGGCTGCTTGCCTGCGAAGAGAAGATGGACACGCGGCGCAAAGCACCGAGCAGTTGCAGGCGGTCTACCGTCACTTTATAAGGGTTGTTCTGCGGAATCACAGAGTTGTAGTTGGGATAGCGACCTTCGATAAGACGGCACACCATGCGGTAGCTTTCCAGTGTGAACACAGCGTTGCGTTCGTCGAACTCGATAGTCACCATGCCTTGCTCTTTCGGCAGCAGATTCTTCATCAGCGAAGCCGGCTTCTTGGGCAGGATAAAGGCGGCACGTTCGTTACCTTTGGCGGCCAGTGTCTTGCAGCGCACCAGCTTATGACCGTCTGATGCCACCATCGTGATGTCCTCCGTTGTGATATCGAAATAGATACCGTTCATCACGGGACGAAGCTCGTCATCAGCCGTAGCAAACACGGCACGGTTGATACCACCCAGCAACACTTGTGCATCCATTTCCACACGTACGGCATTGTCACCCAACATGGCAGACTGCGGGAACTCGTCCGCATTCTGCCCCATCAGGCTGTATTTACCGTTCTGATACTGTACCGTGATTTCAAGGGAATCCGTATTGATTTCAAAAGTCAACGGTTGTTCGGGAATTTCCTTCAAAGCGTCCAAAAGGGTTTTGGCTGTGACGGCAAAACGGCCGTCCATATCACTTTCATTCACTTCGACCGTAGTGACCATCGTCGTTTCACTGTCGGAAACAGTTGCAGACAAGGTTCCGTCTTGCAGTTCAAAGAGGAAACAATCCAAAATAGGCAACGCATTCTTCGAATTAATCACACGGCTGATAGCCTGCAAATGACTGGAGAGCGCAGTACTCGAAACGATAAATTTCATATCTTCTGTATATTTAAGTTTTTTATTTTGCTAACGTCTTAGAAACCGTTTTTATCTTTTTCAAACTGACGGACAAAGTTAAAAAAAGAATTCCCTACGACAAAGAAATAGCAAGAAAAAACAGCCGAATATTCGTCTCATATTCCTAAAAAATTGTAACTTCGCCGCATCATTTAAAAAGAAAACAATGGAATTTACAGGAAAAATCATCGCTATACTCCAGCCCAGAGGCGGAGTTTCCAAGTCAGGTAACGAATGGAAATCACAAGAATATGTGATTGAAGACCATGGCCAATATCCGCGCAAAATGTGTTTTGACGTATTTGGAGCGGACAAAATCGAACAGTTCAATATTCAGATGGGCGAAGAGCTGACAGTATCTTTTGATGTAGACGCACGCCAATGGCAAGACCGTTGGTTCAACAGTATTCGCGCATGGAAGGTAGAACGCGTAAGCACTGCCTCACCCGCTCCGGGCGCTCCCGTTCCGCCGCCGGCTCCCACTGCCGCACCGGAATTCCTCGCAGGGGATGCAAAGGATGACCTGCCGTTCTAAGAATATGTTATAATTCACCACAGATTGCACAGATTAACACAGCTAAAAATTCTTGATTATCAAAATTCTAGAATAAACTGTGTTAATCTGTGCAATCTGTGGTGAGTGTGTATTTTGACTTTCCTCGTGCTTATTTTCCCTCAGCACTCTACAGAATGACCGATTAATCACCCTTTATAAAGCAATACGATATTCGGATAAACCACCCCTTCTGTACAAGTGAATTGTACTGCAAGCATGAAATGACGGAAGAAGTTGGATTGACGGAAGAAGAAGTTCGGTATCAGACGCACATACGTTTCAGGCTGGCTCAGCATCATCTCCATATCCACCATCATCACAAAATTATATATGGGTGAAAGACTGCCTATACCCTCTTCGTACACCGGTGTTCCGTCTAACACATCTCCACTCTCCACCGCCTCAATATAGGCCGAAAGGCTCAGTGCATCGGGAGCCAGCAACAGACTACCCCGATAGAAACAGGCAAAGGTATAAAGGGCAGACTCCGTGATGCCCGTCAGTTGGGTGAGCAGCGTGTTACGGGGCAACACATATTTAGGGAACTTCCTTGCTTTGGGATACAACGAATTATTTGAAACCATTTTCGGCATAAGCGGAGCATCCTCTTCCTTGGGGGTACTGTAAAGCAGATACTGCAAGCGGCGTTCCGCTGCCAGTTCATCCTTGAGAGGGATACACATCACGGCGCAAGGCAGCTTGTCCAACGTGTCTTTAGACTGGAACAAGCAAGACATCACGCTCTCGCCCGCATGCTCATTCAAGTAAGCAATCCACTCTTCGTCACGCTGCTTGATATAGTCTGAATAGGTGGCCTTGGCATACTCCTGACTGGCAGTAAAGCCAAACCAGGAATTTCTATCAGACATTGCCCAGCGATCGTAAAAGAAAGTGGAAGACGGAAGCAGAGCCCCGGAAAATCCGTCCTCTACCGGCTGCTGCACCCGCAAGGCATTGATAAACGTCTGTGTGGAATCCGACCCATGGCTGATGCCGGAGCAATAAATGGCATCTTCATTGAACTTCATGTCAAACTCTGCCCAACTGCCCAGCTGCGTCTGCGAACGGATACCATCCGTAGGCTTCCCCATATCCACTCCTTTCATACGCACATAGACCGTGGCAGCCACGTTACTCTGCTTGCCCGCGTACATAGTGCGGAAAGAAGGGAGGTTCATCAGGGACTTTTTGCTGCGCCGCGCATCAATCACATGTTCTATCAAACGCTTCTGGAAACTTACAACCAGAAAATCGGGAGTGAAGTAGGCAGCCAGGAAACGACCGTCTGCCATGGGATAGATACGTATCTCCTCTCCCTTGTAATCGAAATACTTGGAAGGAAACGAACTGGAGCAGTATTTCTCCACAAAAGATTCCACCAACTCATAATCACCCGAACCCAAACTGCAATACAATACTTGGTTCATCGGTGTATCCGGCTCGTGAAAGCTAATCAGCATCTTGTTCATCTGTTTACTCAGTCCATGCGGAGTATCCTCCACCAAAGTATACAAATACTTCTTCAAGTAAACAAAAAGCTCCGATACGTATAGAAAATGATTGTCTTTGCTGCAATTCAGTTCATTGATATCCTCCACGAGGTCTGCCATACGGTCGGTTTCGAGTATGGCTGTGGCATCTTGCGGCACCAAAGTATAAAGATTGAAATCCTGCCGGTTCTCCACCGAATTCAACCGCAGGAAAGAATACACACCAAAACCGGTACATAGCAGCACTATGGACACAACGACAGCTATCTGTATGAGGAGTCGGAGTTTCATGGCATTTATTCATCAACTTTTGGCAAAAATAGCATTTTCTACTAATAAAACAAAACAAATGTTTCAAAAAGTTTAGAAATCTATTTCAAGTCCATCGTAGGCAAAGTGTACATGGGGTGGCAGCTGCTTTTCGATATCGGCATGAAGCCCTGCATGATGGCTCATATGGATGAAATAGGTCTCTTTGGCACCAATACGTCCGGCAGCCTCCAACGCCTCCGAAATACTCTGGTGCGTAGGATGCGGCTTTGGCCGTAAAGCATTCATTACCAAAACGTCCAAGCCCTTCAATTGTTCATAAGATTCCTCAGGCATCATGTGCATATCCGTGATATATCCCAGCCGGCCGCCAATGCGGTAGCCCAGGATGGGAAGCCTGCCGTGCATCACCCGTAAAGGCAGCACTTCCGTCCGGTTGATGTGGAACACCTGCCCCGCCTCCACTTCCTGCAGATAGATACGCGGAACTCCCGGATATACCTTATCGACAAAGCAGTAAGGCATCCTTGCCCGCAGATGGGCAGCAGTGTAGGCATCGGAATAGATAGGGATATCGGCAAAACGACCGAACGGGCGCAAATCATCCAGACCACCCACATGGTCATAGTGTTCGTGTGTCACCAGTACGCCGTCTATCTTCTCAAAAGAAGAAGCACGCAGCATCTGTTCCCTGAAGTCAGGACCACAATCTATCAATATCACCGCATCATCCGTATGCAGCAGGGATGACGCACGCAAGCGGTTGTCCCGCGGGTCAGTGGAAGTGCAGACCGGACAAGTACAGCCTATCTCAGGCACACCGGTCGAAGTTCCACTTCCTAATATTCTGAGTTTTCCCATTGACTAAATCAAATAAATTTCTAAAATCAGGTTATATACAACAATGTTTGGGTGTGTCAAAACTCTCTTACTATTTTATCAAACAAACTTCCGGGTGAATATCAATGCCGAATTTCTCGCGGACAGAAGCCCGCACGGCATCCGAAAGAGCGACAATATCCGCTCCCGTGGCACCACCCGAGTTCACCAGCACCAACGCCTGCCGGCCGTGCACCGCAGCAGGCCCCAGCGCCTTGCCTTTCCAGCCACACCGGTCTATCATCCAGGCAGCCGGTATCTTTACCCGACCGGCATCCACATCATAGTGGGGCATGTCCGGATATTCCCGTTGCAAAGACTCGAACTGCCGACGCGGCACGATGGGGTTCATAAAAAAACTACCCGCATTGCCCAGCACCTTCGGGTCGGGCAACTTGCTTTGACGGATGTCTATAATCACGCGGCGCAAAATTTCCAGATTCAGCACCGGATATTTCTCCAGCTCCTGCCGGATAGTACCGTAATCCAATGTATAATGTTCCCGTTTACTCAAGCAGAAGTTCACGTAAGTCACAAACACGGCCTTCATCTCCGGTTGCTTAAACAAGCTCTTTCTGTAGGAGTAGCCGCATTCATCCACCCCGTAGATACGCTTCTCCCTTGCCATATTTATGGTTTCCACGGATGTTATCAGGTCCTTTACTTCCACACCATAAGCACCGATATTCTGTACTGCACTTGCCCCGACCTCACCCGGTATCAGCGAAAGGTTCTCGGCACCATACCAATGTCGTTTCACACACCAAGCCACAAAATCGTCCCATACCACACCAGCACCCACACGCACCCACACGTGCTCCTCATCCTCTGACGTCACCTCCAGGCCACCGATACGTGAATGCAGCACCGTGCCTTCATAATCCTTGATAAAGAGCAGGTTGCTCCCTCCACCGATATGCAGCCAGGGCGCAACGACCTGTCCTGCCGCAATCAGCTCCCGCAGTTCATCCTCCGAACCGTATTCCAGAAATCTTGCAGCAGTAACGTCAATTCCAAATGTATTGGGTATCTTCCTCAAACCTTTCCTCCTTTATTTTAAATGCTCGTGTCTTCATATTTGTACAGCTCCCATCCCTTACTGCGTTTGCGGAAATAGAAGATATTGGAGTATCCGTTGCCTATGCCATTTACCTTCAGTATTTTGGTGTCCGACAAGTCCTCATTCTTCTGTCCGTAATTGATATTAGACAGTCTGTCGGCAGGCATTACCGGACGGAAGGCATACCACTGGTCCACATCCAAAGTGGTTTCCAGGATAGAGAACTCGTCGTCAGGGTCTATGGTGATGAATTGTAGCGGATGGCTGATATGCTTGCTCTGATAGACACTGTCCGTCACAAAACGGGTATAGAATTCCACGAAGTCCTCATTTTCGCCTTTCTCCATCTCGCGCAGGTTGATGGCTTCGAGCATCCACATTCCCCGCTTCTTCTCAAAATAATAACGCTTCATCATACGCGTTTTCAAGAAAATCCACTCCACTTGTACCGATGTCAGCGTAGTATCGCCCACCATGTCCATATCCTCTTCCTTATCAAAAAGCAAGGTGTAATAGTTCTGCTTGGTAAACAGATAATCGTGCTTCCAGAAGTCCGCCTCTATCTTCAGCGGAGTGTCACGGTCATAATAGGGCAAAGGAAATACCGTCCTCTGCCTTTGCAGAGCATCATCCGAAGCATAATTGAAGATAAAATCATCAAACAGCTCGTCTGCCTCCATCGGCTTCGGTTCTTCCTTCACTTCTGCTTCCAGCAGCGTATCGGCCTTGTGACCGGCCGAATCCACCATTTCCGTAATGGTAGCAAAGGGATCCATTTTCGCCTTTTTGTTTCCACACGAAATCAAAAAGGCGAACAACAAAAATCCCAATAAAAGTTTTTTCATTCTTTACGGACCGCTTACGGTCACTTGTTTAATTTAGCCCTTAATTTCTCAAGCATGTCTACGGTCATGGACTCCAGGTCGTACTGCGGCATCCAGTCCCATTCCTCGCGTGCACAAGAGTCATCCAGAGAGTCGGGCCAGCTGTCGGCAATGGCCTGCTTCAGCGGATCAATCTCGTATGCCATCTCAAAATCAGGCATATGCTTCTTAATTTCCTGATAAATCTGTTCCGGGTCAAAACTCATGGAGGCGATATTGAAGGCGTTGCGGTGCTTCAGCCTTGCCGGTGCCGCTTCCATCAGCGAGATGGCCGCGTTCAGTGCGTCGGGCATATACATCATATCCATATACGTGCCGGCCTTCACCGGACATACGAATTTTTCTCCCTTCACGGCAGAGTAGAAAATATCCACCGCATAGTCCGTAGTGCCGCCACCCGGAGGGGTCACGTTCGAAATGATTCCCGGAAAACGTACCGAGCGTGTATCCACACCATATTTTGTATAGTAATAGTCACTCAACAATTCAGTCGTCACTTTTGTCACGCCATACATGGTACGCGGACGCTGGATAGTGTCCTGCGGTGTCTTTACATGAGGCGTGGCTTCGCCGAACGAGCCGATGGAACTCGGGGTAAACACGGCACAATTGTACTCGCGCGCCACTTCCAGCACATTCCACAACCCGTCGATACCGATTTTCCAAGCCATGGCCGGACGGCTTTCGGCAACTACCGAGAGCAAGGCGGCCAGATTGTAGATAGTATCAATCTTGAACTGACGCGCCACCACCTCGATGGACTGACGGTCTGTCACGTCGGCAATGGCCGAAGGGCCGGATGCTTTCAATTCTCCCTTGGGCATAGCACTCGGAATGTATCCTGCCACAACATGGTCATCACCATAACGTTTGCGCAACTCCAGCGTGAGTTCCGACCCAATCTGTCCGGTAGCTCCAATTACCAAAATATTCTTCATACGAGTTATTTATAAGGTTTCGTTATTATATATGGTGCAAATATACACACTTTTTTTTCATATTTCTGCCATATTGATATTGTTTATTCCAAGAAAAATGATGTTCTTTGTGGGAAATGTAATGACAACGTATTACCTAAAAAATAAAATGCTATGTACGGTAAAATGAAAGACCATCTCAGCAAGACACTTGCTGAAATAAAAGAAGCCGGACTCTACAAGGAAGAGCGACTGATTGAGAGTGCACAACAAGCTGCCATCAGCGTAAAAGGCAAAGAGGTGCTGAACTTCTGTGCCAACAATTACCTGGGACTGTCCAACCACCCGCGGCTGATTGCCGCCGCCCAGCAGATTATGGAACGCCGCGGATACGGCATGTCGTCCGTACGCTTCATCTGCGGAACGCAGGACATCCACAAGGAGCTGGAAGCAGCCATCTCCGACTACTTCAAGACTGAAGACACCATTCTCTACGCCGCTTGTTTCGACGCCAATGGCGGTGTGTTCGAGCCCCTCTTCACCGAGGAAGACGCCATCATCTCGGACTCCCTAAACCATGCTTCCATCATTGACGGCGTACGCCTCTGCAAAGCCAAACGCTATCGCTACGCCAATGCCGACATGGCCGACCTGGAAAGATGCCTGCAGGAAGCCCAGGCACAGCGTTTCCGTATCGTAGTTACGGACGGGGTATTCTCCATGGACGGCAACGTTGCCCCGATGGACTGCATTTGCGACCTTGCCGAGAAATACGACGCGCTGGTCATGGTGGACGAATCACACTCCGCCGGCGTGGTAGGCCCTACGGGACACGGCGTAAGCGAACAATACGGCACCTACGGACGCGTAGACATCTATACCGGAACTTTGGGCAAAGCCTTTGGCGGCGCTTTGGGAGGATTCACTACCGGACGCAAGGAAATCATCGACCTGCTACGCCAACGCAGCCGTCCGTACCTCTTCTCCAACTCATTGGCTCCGGGCATCATCGGCGCCAGCCTCGAGGTATTCAAGATGCTCAAAGAGAGCAATGCCCTGCATGACAAACTGCTGGAAAACGTGAACTACTTCCGCGACAAGATGACCGCCGCCGGTTTCGACATCAAGCCGACACAAAGCGCCATCTGCGCCGTCATGCTGTATGATGCCAAACTCTCCCAGATTTATGCCACCCGCATGCAGGAAGAAGGCATCTACGTCACCGGCTTCTACTACCCCGTAGTGCCCAAAGACCAGGCACGCATCCGCGTACAAATCTCTGCCGGACACGAAAAGGAGCATCTGGACAAATGTATCGCTGCATTTATTAAGGTGGGGAAAGAGCTGGGAGTGCTGAAATGAGTGATGAGTTATGAGTTATAAGTTATTTGCTTGTGCTTTCCCTTGCGGATATAAGCCCTTCATCAACAAATAACTCACAACTTATAACTCATAACTAAAAAAAATCCCGCGACTAAAATTAGCCGCGGGATTTTTTTAGTTTCTCTCTTATCTGCGTTCTCCCAGTTTTGAGTCAACGAAGAAGATTCCGGCATCACCGGCTTTCTTTATCATATCTACAATGCCGTCGGCAGTAGCTTCTTCTTCTACCTGCTCGCGCACGAATCCCCAAAGGAAGTCTTGTGTAGCCTTATCTTTTTCGGCAGAGGCAACATCTACCAATTCATCAATCATTTTGGAAACACGGCGTTCGTGCTGGGCTACCTGCTCGAACACTTCCAGTGGAGTACCGAAGTCATTGGGAACAACATCAATCTTGTCCAGTTTGGCCTTACCGCCACGCTTGATGATATAAGAAGCCATTTCACAAGCATGAGCTTTTTCTTCAGAAGCCTGCTTCTTCAACCAGGAAGCCATGCCGTTATAACCTTCTTTCTCCATATAGAAAGACATTGCCAGATAAAGGTTGGAAGACCACATCTCAGCCGTAATCTGCTCATTAATTGCATTCTGTAATTTTTCTGTAATCATAATCGTATTTATTTAAATTGAAATCATTACAAAAGTAACAAGAAACCTTAAAAGTTGTTCACGCAATAACATTTTTTATATAAAAACAGAAGCCTTGGTATAATAAATGCTTCGCCATTCATGCAACGCATCTCCAGCCTCTCTATACCAGCTCGTCCGACGTATATCCTTGAGGCAGCTCACGGCAGTTATAGCCCGAAGCCATAATTTCGCCATAAGCCCCTGCCGAACGGAGGGCGATAAGGTCGCCACGCTTCACCCCATTCAAATCAATAGCCTTACCGAATACATCAGAAGACTCACAGATGGGCCCTACGACATCATAAGCCTGAACCGGCGCATCCGAAGTGATATTCTCTATCTTATGGAACGCTTGGTAGAGTGCCGGACGAATCAAATCCGTCATGCCGGCATCCAGAATGGCAAACTGCTTGTTGGTGCCCTGCTTCACATAAAGCACCTGCGAAATCAATGAACCGCATTGTCCCACTACCGCACGTCCCAGCTCGAAGTGGAGCGTCTGGTGGGGACGGAGTTTCAGATGGCTGTTGTAAGTCTCGAGGTAGCTTTTGAAGTCGGGTATCGGCTGACGGTTGGGGTGACCGTAGTCAATGCCGAGTCCGCCCCCCACATTGACGTGCTCGATGCGGATATGGCGAGCTTCCAGCTTATCCTGCAATTCGTTGACGCGGTTACACAAAGCCACGAAATCGCCCATATCCAATATTTGGGAACCGATGTGGAAATGCAGTCCGATGAATCTCAGGTTCTTCATATTCTGCGCAATGTCTATCACATGGTCCATATCCTGCATGCTAATACCAAACTTGTTTTCGGCCAGCCCAGTGGTAATATTGGCATGGGTATGGGCACCTACATTGGGATTGATACGGAAAGCCACATTGGCCACCTTATCTTTAGCGGCAGCCAGCTCGTTGATAATCTCCAGCTCGGGGACAGACTCCACATTAAAGCAGAAAATGTCATAATCCAGCCCCAGATTGATTTCCCAATCAGCCTTGCCCACCCCTGCAAAAACAATCTTGCCAGTGGGAAAACCTGCCTTGATGGCTGCACGGATTTCACCGCCACTTACACAGTCGGCACCCAAGCCGTTCTCGCGGATAATGGCAAGCACCTTGGGATTGGCATTGGCCTTCACAGCATAATGCACCGAATAGTTGCCATATCGGGCAGCTTCCGTACGGATGCACGAAAGTGTGTCGCGCAAGACCTTTGTGTCGTAGTAATAGAAGGGAGTACGCAATTCGCGGAATTTATGGATAGGGAATGTTCCTTTCATATAATAATCGTAATCTTTGTTTAGTTTAAAAAAAGGAAGATGAAAGAGGTGTCTACAAATAATTTTTCAGACGCAGATGACGCAGATTACACAAATAGGAAGCAAAAAGAATCTGCGTCATCTGTGTAATCTGCGTCTGAAAAATATCAAGAGTTATTCCTCATTGAACAGCGCATCACTGAGTGACTGCAACGCTGCCTTCTTGTCGCACTCGCGGATGAGGAAAGAAATATTATAGTTGCTACCACCGAAAGAAATCATACGTACCGGTATGTCGCGCATGGCATCCAATGCCTTGGCTTCGAAACCGACGTTTTCCCATTCGAGGTCGCCCACCACGCAGATGATGCACATGTCCTTGTCCACCGTCACTGTGCCATACTTCTTCAAGTCATCCAGAATTTCATTGAGATGCTTCACATTATCGATAGATACGGACACACCCACTTCTGAAGTACAAATCATATCGATGGAAGTCTGGTAGCTCTCGAATATCTCGAAAACCTTACGCAAGAATCCGTGAGCAAGCAACATGCGGCTGGATTTTATCTTGATGGCCGTAATGTTGTCCTTGGCAGCCACCGCCTTAATCTTACCCTTCTCCGTATCATTGGAAATCAGCGTACCCGGAGCAGTGGGGTCCATCGTATTGAGCAGACGGACGGGGATATTGGCATACTTGGCAGGCTGGATGCAGGTAGGGTGCAGAATCTTGGCACCGAAGTATGCCAGCTCGGCGGCCTCTTCGAAATGCAGATGACGCACCGGCGCAGTCTTGTCCACAATACGGGGGTCGTTGTTGTGCATGCCGTCGATATCCGTCCAAATCTGGATTTCGGAAGCGTTGATGGCAGCACCAATCAGCGAAGCCGTATAGTCGCTTCCGCCACGCTGCAGATTGTCTATCTCGCCGTAGGCGTTGCGGCAGATGTACCCCTGAGTGATATAAATCTCAGCATCCGGATGCAGTTCCAGCTGAACCTGGAGCTTGTCCTTGATATAGACCGGATCGGGCTCGGCATTCTTGTCCGTACGCATGTATTCTAAAGCCGGAAGCAACACAGACTTCACGCCGCATTCCTGCAGATAGTAGTTCATCATGGCGGTGGAAATCAACTCGCCCTGAGCCAACACCACTTTCTCCTCAAACAGAGTGAAGAGGTCTTTGGTATAAGAACGGATATAGTCAAAATGTGATTTGATGAGTTCCAGGCCTTTCTGTTTATACTCCGGAGTAGCAAAGAGTTCATCAATGTGCTGGCGATATTTACTTTCCAGCTTGTTGATAATCTCGTTGGCACCTTCCGGATTCTTCTTGTACAGATAGTCCGAAATCTCAACCAATGTGTTTGTGGTACCCGACATGGCAGAGAGAACCACAATCTTACGTTCACCATCGGTAATCAATTTGGCCACTTCCTTCATTCGCTGAGCCGAACCTACTGAAGTACCTCCAAACTTTAAAACTTTCATTTTCGTTCCTGTATTAATTAGTTTATAGTTACAAGCTACGAGCTACAAGTAGGCAGCTGCGGAGCTTTATCGTTAATTTCTGTTCTTTATAAGAATCAGTAGTTAGAGATAACTACTTAACTACTAATCATTGGTTATTGCAGGGGCGTATTCTGCTGTAACATCAGTCATCAGATGGTCTGCGCACCGGTACACCTTGCCGGGAAACTCTCGCAGCAGCTGCAGGTTGTGCGTGGTCATCACCACCAGTGCGCCGGCTTCACTGATGCCGTGCAGAAGTTCTGCAATGGCATGTCCGGTTTCCGAATCCAGGTTTCCGGTAGGCTCATCCGCAAGGATTATCTCCGGAGAGTTGAGCACTGCACGCGCAATCACAATGCGCTGTTGCTCACCACCCGACAGTTCATTAGGCAGCTTATATCCTTTGTTGCTCATCCCCACCAGGTTCAACACCTCTTCTATTTTGTCCTTAATCTCCCCTTTGCTCTTCCAACCGGTAGCACGGAGAACAAATTCAAGGTTATCGTACACCGTACGGTCTGTCAGCAACTGGAAGTCCTGGAATACGATTCCCAGCTTACGGCGCAACTGCGGGATGTGCTTACGCTTAATATGGAGCATGTCATACCCCAATACTTCAGCCTCGCCCGATGCAATATCCAGTTCGCCATAGAAAGTCTTGAGCAGGCTCGTCTTGCCGGAGCCCACTTTACCTACCAGGTACACGAACTCCCCTTTGTGAAGTTCCAAATTCACATCGTTCAGTACGCACAACTCCTGCTGGTGTATCTCTACGTCCGTATATCTTATCAGCGCCTCGCCCACCCCCATTTTAATTATTAATTTTTAATTACTTAATGTTTCTTCCACGTCGCACTGTGACGTTCCTCCAATTCACGCGCAAGGTCTTCAATGCGGTATCCTTTGGATGTGAGCAGCACGATGAGGTGATACAACAAATCAGCTCCTTCATAAATCAGGCGTTCGTCCGTACCGTTGCAAGCCTCAATGACGGTTTCCACAGCCTCTTCGCCTACCTTCTGTGCCATTTTGTTGATACCGGACTGGAAAAGACTGGTCGTATAGGAACCTTCGGGCATTTCATCATAACGCTTACAGATGAAATCCTGAAGAAGCTTTAGAAACATAACCGGCTGTTCGTTCTTCTCACCCCAGCAAGTATCTGTACCGGTATGGCAAACCGGGCCTACGGGATGTACCTGCACCAGTAACGTATCCCGGTCACAGTCTTCCTTCATGGAAACCACATTCAGGAAGTTGCCACTCTCCTCGCCTTTCGTCCAAAGACGGTTCTTGGTACGGCTGAAGAAAGTCACCTTTCCAGTTTCCACCGTCTTGTCATAAGCCTCCTTGTTCATGAAGCCAAGCATCAGCACCTTAGCGGTATCTGCATCTTGTATAATCGCCGGAACGAGTCCGTTCATCTTGTCAAAATCCATTCTATTTACGATTTAGCTATTTACTATTTACGATTGATATTACTTTAAGTGACTGGAGACTTATGATTTGCTTGAGTAATCCCAATCGTAAATCGTAAATCGTCCAATCGTAAACTCACCTTCATCTTCTCATCGCAATTCCTTGGGCACAAAGATACGATTTTAATTCGGGAATTTTGATTTCTCCGAAATGAAAAACACTGGCTGCCAGGGCAGCATCTGCTTTTCCCTGCAAAAAGACGTCACGAAAATGTTCTTTGGCACCTGCCCCTCCCGATGCAATGATGGGGATGGACAATCCGTCGGCAAGGCTGGAAAGCGCTTCATTGGCATAACCGGTCTTGACACCGTCGTGATTCATGCTGGTGAACAATATCTCGCCCGCACCACGTTCCTGGGCTTCTTTTGTCCACGCAAACAGTTCCTTATCCGTTTCCACACGACCACCGTTCAAGTAGCATCGCCATCCCTTCTCTGTCTGTTTGGCATCAACTGCCAGTACACAAACCTGAGAACCGAAGTTCTTCGCAATCTCGTCTATCAATCCGGGACGGCGGATAGCTGAGGAATTGATGGAGATTTTATCGGCACCTGCATTCAGTAGCCTATCCACGTCACCCAGTTCATGAATGCCTCCACCTACAGTAAAAGGAATGCTGATATTCGCAGCTATGCGTTTCACCAATTCAGTGAAAGTCTTACGGCCTTCAAAACTGGCTGTGATGTCGAGAAAAACCAGTTCGTCGGCACCCTGCTCACTATAAGCACGCGCCAGTTCTACCGGGTCGCCGGCCTGGCGGAGGTTCACGAAATTGGTACCTTTCACTGTCTGCCCATCTTTAATGTCGAGGCAAGAAATGATTCTTTTTGCTAACACGGCGGTTTGAGTTATAAGTTATGAGTTATAAGTGATTAATTTTCACCTTTCAACTAACAAAGTTTTCCAGTTCTTTGAAGGTGATGCGGCCTTCGTACAGAGCCTTACCGAAAATAACGGCAGGTATGCCGACAACTTCCAAATGGCGTATATCATCGGCACAGCTTACGCCTCCACTTGCTATCAGATAGAGTTCAGGATGGTGCTCCAGTATCTCCTTATACAACGCTATCGATGGTCCTTGCAGCATTCCGTCACAACTGATATCAGTACAGATAACCTTACGGACCCCCTTCTCTACATAGTCTTTCAAGAACGGAAACAGTTCGCAGCCACTCTCATCCTTCCAACCATTGACGGCTATTTTATGCTCTTTCACATCAGCGCCAAGAATAATTTTCTCGGAACCATACATTTGAAGCCATTTGCAGAACAATTCGGGATTCTTCACAGCAATGCTGCCACCGGTCACCATCTGCGCACCGTTCTCAAAAGCTATCACCAAATCTTCATCACTCTTCACCCCACCTCCAAAATCAATAATAAGAGACGTACGCACAGCTATCTGTTCCAACGTACGGTAGTTTACCACATGATGGGAAGCCGCACCGTCCAAATCGACCACATGAAGTCTGCGGATACCATGAGCCTCCAGCTCCAGGGCCACTTCCACGGGATTTTCGTTGTACACCTTCTTGCTGTCATAATCGCCTTGGGAAAGGCGTACACATTTTCCGTCAATAATGTCAATAGCGGGAATCAGTTCTATCATTTTATTTACGATTTGACGATTTACAGTTCCAGGAAATTCCGCAAAATACGCTCTCCCACACTTCCACTCTTTTCCGGATGGAACTGTGTGGCGTAGTAATTGCCTTTATGCAAAGCGGCACTGAACGGATGAATGTAATCCGTCACGGCTGCCGTACAATCATTGACTGGCACATAGAAACTATGTACGAAATAAACAAACTCTTCTTTAGTAAAGCCTTTAAAAAGTCCGCTATTCGTCCGGGCAATGGTATTCCATCCCATATGAGGTACTTTATCCTCGTGCCTCTGCGAAATGAAACGTTTCACATCAGTATCAAAAATACCCAGGCAATCCACATCCCCCTCTTCAGAGTGGCGGCACATCAACTGCATGCCCAGGCAAATGCCCAATACCGGCTGGCGTAACTCCTTTATCAGCCTATCCATACCACCGGCACGCAAAAAGTCCATAGTGGTTTCCGCCTCTCCCACACCGGGAAAGATAACCTTATCGGCAGCACGTAGCACAGCCTCATCTGCCGTAATCACTGCCTCTACTCCCAGACGCTTCAAAGCATAATCCACCGAACGGATATTGCCTGCATTATATTTGACAACTGCAACTTTCATTTTTTTAATTGAGAATTGACCATTGAAAGGTAATAATTGAAAGGTAATGACAAGTTCCCCACCATCAACTATCAATTATCAACTATCAACTAATTAAATATTACCGTTTTGTTCTTATATGCCAACACCTTGCGTTCAATATGCTTCTGAACAGCACGAGAAAGCACAATCTTTTCCAAGTCCTTACCCTTGTTCACCAAATCCTGCACAGTGTCCTTGTGTGTAATACGCACCACATCCTGCTCTATGATGGGACCGGCATCCAACTCTGTGGTAACATAGTGGCTGGTAGCTCCAATAATCTTCACTCCACGTTCAAACGCAGCATGATAGGGCTTCGCTCCCACAAATGCCGGAAGGAAAGAGTGATGAATGTTGATTATCCTATTGGGATAAGCGTTTATCATTTGCTCGGAAATGACCTGCATGTAGCGCGCCAGCACTATGAAAGTTATCTTATGCTTTGCCAGTAACTCCATTTCCTTCTTCTCTTGTTCCTCCTTTGTCTCTTTGGTAATGGGGAAAAGATGGAAAGGAATACCGAAACGCTCGGCCACGTGCTGCAAATCGGGATGATTGCTTATAATAAGAGGTATCTCCACATTCCACTCACCAGCGGTGTAACGCGCCAACAAGTCGAACAAGCAATGGGACATCTTTGAAACAAAGATAGCCATACGCGGTTTTGTATCGGAGAAATAGAGACGGAAATTCATCTCATATTTCTGTGCATACAAAGTGGCAAAATAATCCTCAATCTTTTCCTGAGGCACCAGAAAATCTTTCAATTCCCATTCAATACGCATAAAAAAGATATTCTCTACATGGTCTACATACTGATCCAGATAGATAATATTACCTTTATTCACCGTTATAAAGTCTGTTACTTCTGCCAATATGCCTGGTTTGTCAGGGCAGTGCAGCAACAGTTTGGCTGTTTTCATCATCCTAAAATGTTTTTTATCATTTTTCAAATTACAACATTCTCGTTTTGAGTCCGCAAAAATAACGATTTATTGCAAAACAACGAACTTTTCGAGCAAGAAGTTTAAAACAAGCTCCGAAATGTTTCGTTTTCTCCAGGAAAGGTTTTCATATCAAGAATAAAACAGTGCATAAACGTATTTCTAAACAGTTGTTAAATTAACTTTTCTCTTATTTTTCCAATCTTCTCAATATGAGGATATAAAGCAAATACAGCACAAAACGCTTGGAAAAAAGTTCGCCATAGCTATTGCAGATATCAAAGAAATGCCTACCTTTGCAACCGCAATCAAGAGAGATAGCAACGAAAGAATGAAATAATGGTGCGTTAGTTCAGTTGGTTAGAATACATGCCTGTCACGCATGGGGTCACGGGTTCGAGTCCCGTACGCACCGCGAAAGCAAATAGCAAATTAAAGCAAAGCTCTGAAATTCAAGGATTTCAGAGCTTTTTCTTTTTCTCGCTCCGGCAAAAATGGGGACCCGAAATATCCGGTGCATAAGCAATTTTCGAGTTTCAGCTTTCTCAGACTTACATCACAAGAATAAGAAACTGAGCAGCAATGAATGGGCAGACCGTCCTCCGGATAGGGACAAAACTGGAAGAAGGTATAGGCAGAATCCACGTATGTCCCATGCTTTTTATTATGAAGGTTCATGTAAACCCTCGTCCCACGCACGTGGGCTCAACGGTTCACGCAGGCAAACCGGCGAGCACACATGCGTGGGACGAAGTTTTGTAATAAGGTTTCGGGAATTATGCGCCAAGCTTCTCTGCATTACACACAGGACATGAAGGGAAAAAGTGCCCATATACGGGGAGCAAAAGCCATACTTCCGGCACTATAGACAACGGAGTTCGCCCCTTAATCACCATATTTGCACAAAGAAAACGGAAAATAAGCCCGAAATAGACATTAACAAATGTTATTTATTATAAACGAAAAACAGAAAAAAAACACGTGGTTAAATTCTTGCTGTCAGATAGTTAAAGCCGAATATGAGAAGAAAAAGTAGTGCTGGCAAAAATGATGATTTTTAAAATCGGGGTCTGACTTACGAACTACAACTGCATGTGTAAAATAGGATATTCTTTACCTTCTCCGTCCAAATCAGACCTTTTGTATACGTTAAAGCCTATATATTTATAAAAACCGACAGCTTGAATATTCTGCTCGTTCACATCGACTTTCGTTACCTGCAAATGATTTATGGCATAAGTAACCAGTTTTTTCCCAATTCCTGTGCCTCGATAATTATTGTCAATAAACAACATTTCAAGATTTCCTTCTGCAATTCCCATAAATCCGATTAAGATTCCCTCCTGTTCAAATCCGAATAGAGTGACATACTGAAAATATACCGGAAGCTGTTCCTTATAGTATAGACAATCTTCCTCTTTAAGAAAATCATGTGTACTCAATACTGCACTTTCCCAAATTTCTATCAAACGTGGATAATCCGTAACTTTAATTTTTCTAATCATAATTGTAATTGCTATTTAAAGCCGCAAAGTTCGGAACTTATACATTCAATGCACTGAACCCAGGTTAAAAAATACGTTTACGGATTCTGCTTAGTGCTTGCGGCGTGATACCCAAATAAGAAGCTATATCTTTGAGTGGGATATAGTTTAATGTAATGCCATATTCTTCAATCATCTGTAGATAATACTGTTCAGGAGAATATTTAATCAAGTCGATATTTCTTTTCAAGAGCTTATTCAGTAGTATGGCATTCAAATCTTCAAATACGGTTTTCACCTTAGGAATAGCAGTATACAGTTCATCTACTCGCTTCTTGTCTATTCGGTAAATAACGCTATCTACAATTGTCTGCACATTAAATGCAGATTTTGTTTGTAAGGTAAAAGATATGTTCGACATTGAAAACGTACCTTCTTTACAAAACCAAAAAATCTGCTCTTCCCCTTTATGATTCAAAAGCCAACAACGTAACATCCCATCATAAACGAAATAACTATATCTTTCTATTTCTCCTTCCTTAATCAAAAATGTATCTTTACCAATCAATATCCGCTCAAAATATCGGTCAAATAACTTAGATTCCTCCAAATTAAAAGTATTGATGCTAAAATTAAATTCTTTAAGCAGTTTTTCTAAAAGCATAATATTCACTGACTATAGTTTTCATAAGTTTTGACAGCCGATTTTTATTCCACAATACCAAAATGAACCAGAGCGTTCCGGATACCATGCTCATCCACCGTCTCCGTTATATAATCGGCAACGCTTTTCACAGCCTCGGAAGCTCCTCCCATAGCTATTCCCATCCCGGCTGCACGAATCATGGAAATATCATTCCCGCCATCACCAAAAGCGATGGTTCCTGAAACATCAAATCCATAATAGGAAGCAAACTCATTGATACCCATAGCCTTGTTTACTCCCGTCACATTGACATCCGCAAAGAAAGGGTTCCATCTGGAAACAGAAAGTCCGGGAAGTTGTGCCATAACTTCTTTTTCCATTTCTTCATCACAATATATGCATAACTGACAACATTCGCCTCCCATAAATTCCTTTTCAATGTCTGCCACCGGCGGTGTAGGGTGATTGACCAGCCTAGCCAATTCGATGACGGTCGGATTGAGTTCGTTGACAAAAATACCTTTATTCGTTTCGATAGCCAGAGCAAACCCATAATGTTGAGCCAATACTAGTACCCTCTGAAAATCCTTTTCGGGAATCTGTTTACGAGATATAGGAGTGCCATCTCTCAGTACACAATCGGCCCCATTCAAAGCTATCACTGCATCGTATGGAATCTCTTCAAGTTCGTGAAGATCGGTAAACGCCCTCCCAGTTGCTATTATGATTTTTATACCGGATTCATGAACTTGCTGCAACGCTTCGATAGCCGACTGCGGAACGCGGTGAGTGTCGAAACTCACCAATGTTCCGTCTACATCTAAAAATATAGCTTTGGTCTCCATTATAAAATATTTTGGTCTAATAAATTCATTCTATCTGCATCATCTCAATTTTGTGAATATCTATATTCATTCGGTGCAACTCCCGTTGCTTTCTTAAACACCAGACTGAAATATTGCACACTCGGATAGCCCAGCCGACGCGCTACGGCAGCAGGTGTATTACCACCTTCCGATAACATTTTCTTGGCCGTGTACAAGCATTTGAACTGGAAGTATTCAGCCAATGTCTTACCCGTCTCAAACCTCAGCAAATCATCAAAGTAAGCCGTCGAAAGATTCAGTTTTTCGGCACAGCATCCGGAAGTGGGCAGCTTCCCCTCCTGCAACTTTCCGGAAGTGATATACTCGTCCAATATCCCTTCCATTTTCCCCAGAATCATCTTGTTCTTATTCTCACGGGTGATGAATTGCCGCTCATAGTAACGTGAGCAATAATCCAGCAGCAATTCGATGTGACGGGACAAGATGGTATTGCTATGCATATCAATGGAATGATGAAGTTCATCATCAATATTCTCAAGGCAACACGTCACTTTGGCCGTTTCGCGCTGTGACAGATGCAACGCCTCCTCCTTGCGGTAGAAAAAGAAAGTATAGTTGTCGATATGATTCTTTAACGTAGTACAAAGCAATAAATCGGGATGAAATGCCAGCAGCCAACCTTTGTCCGGAAGCGTATTGTTCTTGTTCATCCGGAATATCTCGCCGGGAGTAAGAAATACCATCGTAGCATTGGAATAATCATAATATTTCCGTCCGCAGCAGTCACAATCCCCTTCACAGTCCTCAATCAGTAGGATGGCATAGAATTCAAACTTCACAGCATCCTGATACACACTAGGATTTTCCAGATTAATAATGCTTACCTGAGGATGCAACGTTTTACATCCCAGGCACCGGTTACATTCACATACGGTCTTTATGTCCAATGTATTGTCTTTCATCACCTATAAAGTCATTCTCATTATTGTAACTTCAGATATATAAAATCTTAAGGATATGTTTTCCACACCTTCACAATATACCAATTACAAAATTAGAGGAAAATCCAGACATCTTCACTACCCTTATTACGGATTATATAACCTTAGTTACTGTTTTTATATCTGGCTACGTGACTTCATCTCCAGATACTTGTTTATCACGTCCACAGAAAGATTTTCCGGTGTAGTCAGTACAGAACTGATGCCGTGCTGCTTCAAGGTGGAGACTATCAGCCGTTTCTCGAATACAAATTTCTCGGCAATGACATGGCGGTAATACCCTTCCGTATCCCTCGCAGGAGTGGCGACGTACTCTTTCAGAGCGGCATCTTCGAAGAAGATGACCAGCAACCGGTGCTGGCGGTTCAACTGCTGCAAATAAGCCAACTGGCGATTCAAGCTGCCGATGCCGGAAAAATTGGTATACAGCACCAAAAGACTGCGTTTGTTGACGCGCTTGTTCAAATGTACGCACAATGAGGAAAAGTCGGTCTCCCCAAAAGTAGTCTGCTGGCTGTAAAGGTTCTCCAATAACGCCTGCATTTGTCCGGGCTGTCGGGAGGCGGGGATAAATGTATCAAAGTGCTCATTAAACGTTACCAGTCCGGCTTTATCCTCCTTCCGCATGACAACGTACGAAAGAACCAGGGAGGCATTAATAGCATAGTCCAGCAAGGTCATCCCGCGAAATGCCTGCTGCATAATCCGCCCCTTGTCTATCACGTTATAGATTTGCTGGGAACGCTCGTCTTGATAGACATTTACCATAAGTTCGTGCCTCCGGGCGCTTGCTTTCCAGTTTATCGTGCGGTAATCGTCGCCTTTCACATACTCCTTTATCTGTTCGAACTCCGTATGATGCCCCACCCTGCGGATACGTTTGATGCCCAATTCCGTCAAGTTGTCGCTGATAGCAAGCAACTCATACCGATGGAGCATCAGATAGGACGGATATACCTTGACATCCAGCGGAGCATCGCAAGTATATCTGCGGAAAAGCAATCCCATTCTGCCTGCCACAAACACCCGAATCCGTCCGAAAGAGTAAATCCCCCGCCGCGTAGGACGCAGATGATACGTAATCGTCCTGCCCTCATTCGCCTGAAGCCTCATCCGGAAATCAATATTCCGCAACTGGAATGCAAAAGGAATCTCATCCACCACTTCCACAGCCACCGGATGCGGATAACTGCTCTCCACACGTATGTTCACGGTGTTTTCATCTCCGTTGGAGAAGCGGGTAGCACACTGGCGGAATGCCCGGATGCCGCGAATACGATAGAGCATCACCCCATCCACCAACGCCGACACCGCCAAAACAAAAAGCGCCCACTGCCCGATTGCAAAGAATGGAGCAAAGACGTACCCGATACCCGTCAGCAGGACTATCAGAACAAGAGCAATATAGAATCGGCGGCCCAGTCTCACTTCGGCACTTCCACCTTATCAATCAGACGTTGCGTCACCTTTACCGGCGAATAGCCTTCCATCTCGGCTTCCGCTGTCAATATCAAGCGATGCTGAAGCACATACGGAGCAACGAACTTAATATCCTCCGGTGTCACAAAGTCACGTCCCTGCAACAGTGCATATGCCTTGGAGGCCTGCATCATTGCCACGGACGCACGCGGAGAAGCTCCTAAATATACAGCCTTGCTGGTACGCGTCTGCTGTACAATCAACGCGATGTACTGAAGCAGCGTGCGGTCTACAAACACGTGTTCCATCAGCCTGCGCAACGAAAGCAGTTCTTCTTTTGTGAGCACGGGCGTCAGGCTCTCCAACTTCACCAACGAAGCATTGGCGTGGTGGCGCTCCAGGATGTCCACCTCCTCCTCCAATGAGGGATATCCCATGGTTATTTTCATCAGGAAGCGGTCCAGTTGCGCTTCAGGCAACTTATAAGTCCCCTCCTGCTCCACCGGATTCTGGGTTGCCAGAATCGTATAGAGTTCTCCCATCTGATGCGTGGTACCGTCAATGCTGACCTGCCGTTCTTCCATAACCTCGAACAAGGCTGCCTGCGTCTTGGCGGGAGCGCGGTTTATCTCGTCCACCAGCACGAGGTCGGCAAACACCGGTCCTTGATGAAAGCCAAAGTCATTGGTTTTCATGTTGAAGACCGTAGTACCCAACACATCACTCGGCATCAAGTCCGGAGTAAACTGAATGCGGCTGAAGTCCGCCTTAATCAAGCGTGCCACTAGACGGGCAAGCAGTGTCTTTGCCACCCCCGGCACTCCCTCCAGCAACACATGGCCGTTTGCCAGGACAGCCGTCAGTACCAGGTCCACTATCTGCTCCTGCCCCACTATGACCGTAGCAATCCGGTCCTTCAACGCTTGTATCTTCTCGGAAAAGAGAGTCAAGTCCACCCGTTTTTCTGTGTTCTCTTCCATAAATATCTTCTTTATATATGATTGATTATTTCATTCATTTTATCGACAAGCCGTTTCATCTCCTTCTCAGAGATGCTGCGCCCTCCGTACACCACCGGCCTCACCTCGCGGATGAACACGGCTATTTCCCCCGCTTCCATACCCGTCTTCCGGGCAATCCTGCCGAAAGAGCGCTCATCCTCTGCCACTTCCTCCACATCCACTTGTATTTCCCTCCTCAGTTCCTCCGCAAAATAGAGATATTTCTTGCGGACTAAGTCAGCATGGTCCTTCTTCTGATAATAAAGAGTACCTATCAACTCTGCAAACTCCAAAGACTTATTTTCCGGTTCGCGGATAACCGGAATGGCGCGCTGCTTCCTGCGGGCTGTAAATATCATAAAGAGCAGGATGGAAACCATAAATGCCCAGCGAAGCGACGGCTGCGAAAGGAAATAGCGAAAAGAAGACATCTGTACCTGGGCTGTTTCTTTCATATAGCCTTCGGTACGGACAATGGGAAATCCACCCATCTGGGACAATATACGAAAAAGATAAGCCGCATTCTTCTCATCCAGCACACCATAGTTCGTAAAAAGCAGGGGAGTGGAAGCCAGTATAACTTCCCCCTTTCCCCAAGAAACCGACATGGCAACCGGATGAGCAGCTTCTCCGGTAACAGTTTTTTCCGCCAACACTTTACTAGAAATGGAATCTGCAAAGAAATAAGACTGACAAAGTTGGGGATAGAAACAGAAAGTCTGCTGCGGATAAACCGCCGAATCCCCCACCCAGCACAAACTGTCTTTCGAAAGCAATGCAGTGGCATATTTTTTCAAAGCCGACGGACTGAAATAGGAATAGCTGCACTCAAATCCCAGCGTATCTTTCAAAATACGGCTGAAAGAGCTCCCCGCCAGCATAATCCGGTCTCCCCGTCCCGCCATCTTCAACATCGCCTCCACATCTACATCCGTCAAATGCAGGTTATCGGTAACAACCAGTATTCCGCGGCGGAGCGTCGTATCTTCCTGCTCCAGTTCATAAAAAGTCTTTCTCGACAACGAATATCCCTTCGGCAACGATGAAGACAGCAGGCTATCGAACACGGCACAGCCGAACGGTTGCTTGTCATAATGGCTGAACGTAGGGTTCCAGACAAACTTCTTTGGCAGACGGCACTCTATCGCAAACATCAACACCAGAAAAACAATGATACCGGCTATAAACCAATGGTTCCCCTTCATGCCGCCCCTCCTTTCTCCACTTCTTTCTGCAAATCCCGCATCGCATGGAACAAAGTTTCGGTCGCTTCAAAATTTCCGTAACGTACTCGTAGAAAATGGTTGGTCATTTGGCGGAAAGCTGGCAGACGGACTTCATAGATATATTGTGTAGGCGTTTTATATAACTGCCAGTCTATACGTTTTCCATCGCTGAGCTGTTTCAGCGTCTGCAGATAGAGTAAACGCACCGCCTCCCGATAATCCGTCCGGGCAAGCGCATCGGCAATTCTTTCCGCAAAATCCACTCCATAGATGGTATCCTCCCCCACTGTATAGGGCAGGGTACTCTTGCGCGAACGCATGAACAGTTCCGGACGCTTCTTGTACACAAACCAAATGACCAATACCAGGATAAGAACGGCAATGCATATCAATACGACCTCCGAATATTCTGCCACCAACGTATTCCCGAATATCTTGTCCAGCAGCTTGCCGAACCATCTGCTGAACCACTCAAGTACATTAATTTCGGGAGCTATCAACTCACGACTGTAAGCAAACGCCGGGTCAGACTGCCAAGCGGCAACCTGTGCAGTATCACAAACCAGTGTATCAGCCGGAGCCATATTCATAGTCCGTTATCAGAGTTTATCAAAATTGTCAATATCACTCTCCACCATCACATAATCTATCTTTTCCGAAGCATGACCGTATTGATAAGCCAGTCCCAGCAATGAGAAAATCATGGACATATAAACGCCGAATGCCTGGACCACCGCCAGCAGATAAAGCACAAAGCTATAGGCTGCCGATACAGTAGCACCGCCACCTGCATCAGTCATTGCAAAGATATATTTCACAATAGTCCCGATATACCATGGAATCATCGTCACTCCCTGCAAGATGGCGGCGATGAATCCCATAACAATGGAAATCAGTACGATACCTCCCCAGGTAGCGAAACCCAGTCGGTAGGCCTTCTTCAAGGCATCTATGATATAGATATCTTCGAACAGATAGACTGGAGTCCAAATAGCAAGTGGCACAGACACCACCACAACGAGCAGAACGAACAAGAACGCAATCGCCATGAACGGAATAACGGTGGCTATAAAACCAACAATAAGCCCTACAAACAGCACCAAAAGCACACCGACAATCATTATCAGAAATACCCTTCTGACATTACGGAACAACAAGGGCTTCAGCATCCCTAACGTCACTCCCTCCAAGCGTTTTTCCCGTTCATTGTAAGTACGGACCAATGCGTAGACCAAAGAGGTCAGCATGACAGTTCCTAGCAGATAGAGAACGGCATACAGACTGTAATAAGTCACCAGTGCCATGATGGACGCTCCGACAACAGAAGAGTCGAACGAGCCTCCGGTCATATCACCCAGAGCCATTGTACCGCTCATCAGCCCGTTCAAGCTCAGTCCCTGAAGCAGACAAAGCGGCAACATCAGATATGTGGTGAATTTCATCAACGGCTTCCAATTCTCTTTGATAAAATCAAAGGTAGCAGTTAGTTTCTCTCCAAAAGAACGTTGTACATACAGTGCGATTTTAGGTTTCTGTGCTTCCATGCTTCTTTCTGTTAGGTAAATAAATATAATAAAAAAAGATAAACGACAAAGAGAGTAGAATAAAGCCGAACCTCAAAGCATCCGGAAGTTCGGTATGGCGGGTAACGAATCCTTCTATAAATCCTGCCATGATGAATACGGGTACCGTACCCACCACTATTTTCAGTCCTTTTTTGGCTCCCCGTTTGAAAGATTCCAGCCTTGAATAGGTTCCGGGAAAGAGCCATCCGTTGCCCAGGGCAAGACCGGCGGCACCGGCTACAATAATCGCCCAGATTTCGAGTGTCCCGTGCAGCCAAATGGCAAGGAAGGACTCCCAAAGCAAGTCGTGCTGATAAAAGAAGGTTTGGAAAGCCCCTATCATGATACCATTGTTAAGGAGCATGTATCCGGTGCCAAAACTGGTCAGCAACCCCATGGCAAAGCAGTTGAAGGAGACCATGATATTGTTCAGCGTGATACTCAGAAACATGGGGAACTCGGAGGAACCGTTATATACAGCCATAGGTTCACCATTAGCGATATTGTTCAAAGTCATATCCACATAGGAGTTTCCTAAAATCAAACGCACAAAATCGGGGTCTCCGGCAGCGGATACCACTCCTATCAATGCGCTGACCACAAATATAATGAAGGAAGCCACCAGCTCACGGCGTGCATCGTGCATGGCCGAAGGCACTTCACGGGTCCAGTAGGTGATAATTCTTGACCATTTCTCGCGCTTGTTTCTATAAATGCGGTTGTGCAATGCCGAGGCAAGATTGTTCAGATAGATAGTGATGCGGGAAGCGGGGAAATGCGTTTGGGCAAAAGCCAGATCTGCCGTAAGCTCCGTATATGCGTCGGCAAGTTCATCGGGAGACAGACTTTCCGCCTGCTCCACCATTGTTTCTGCTCGTTTCCATTTTTCGATGTTCTGCCGGATAAACGTCACTTCTTTCATACCCCATGACTATTTCAGAGAAGTTTTGTCTGAAATAGGTAACAAAAATAAGAGAATAATGATATATTTGCAATGAAATACTAAAAATGTTTTATCAGGAATGGCAGAATCTACAATTATCACCGGACAATTTGTCCGCATCAGTCAAACGCCTGCCAGTATCGGTGAGCGGCTCATTGCACTGGCCATAGATTATATTCTGCTCGGATTCTATGTATTTTCTACTTTGGCCTTGTTTTCACGGATTCATCTACCCTCTGATTTCACGATGCTTTTCTTTTTTACCATTGTCTACCTGCCAGTCTTGCTTTATGCATTTCTCTGCGAAATGTTCAACCAGGGACAAAGTTTCGGCAAGCGGCTGATGAACATTCGTGTCGTAAAGGCAGACGGCTCCACGCCCGGCATAGGCTCGTACCTGCTCCGATGGCTTCTCTTCCCTATCGACGGACCGGTGACCGGTGGTCTGGGACTTCTGGTCGTCCTTTTGACCAAAAACAGCCAGCGAATGGGAGACCTTGCCGCCGGCACCATGGTAATCAAGGAAAAGAATTACCGCAAGATACACGTCAGCCTCGATGAGTTCGACTACCTGACCAAAGACTACCGACCTACCTATCCACAAGCTTCCGACTTGTCATTGGAGCAAATCAACGTCATTACCCGGACCCTGCAATCGGGTAAAAAAGACCGTACACGCCGCATTGCCTCCCTTGCGAAAAAAGTGCAGGAACTTCTCTCCATCACTCCTCATGACAGTAACCCGGAAAACTTTCTTCAGACCATTCTCCGGGATTACCAGTATTATGCCTTGGAAGAAATTTAATACGAACTTCCAACAAAACCAAAGAAGTGTTAAGTCTTACGCTTATTTAAGATTCAAGCTGCATCTTTTTGGCTTTTCATTTGTTAATCAACCAGAAGGTCTTAACTAAATAACAAAGAACAATTATGAAACGAATCATTACATTAATCACACTGGTGTTGGTAAGTGCATCGACCCTGATGTATGCACAGAGTAGCAGCGAAACACGCCAAGCAGAGCGTAAAGCCCAACGCGAAGCCCAGAAAGCACGCGAAAAAGCAGAAAATGAAAGGAACTATGCCATTGCCGTCCAGGCATTGAAAGAGGGCAAGTTTGTATTGGAAGCAGACCAGCTGGTGTTCAAGAGAGGACGGAGCGCATTTGTTTCATCGACAACAAACTTCGTTCTGATGGACGGTGAACACGCATCCGTACAAATAGCTGCCAACAATGCCCTTGCAGGCCCCAACGGAATAGGCGGCATCACAGTGGACGGCAGCAGAAAGGAAATGAAAATCACGACCGACAAAAAGGGAAACGTGAATTGCAGCTTCAGCGTACAAGGCATCGGAATATCCGCACAAGTGTATATCACACTGACCAACGGCGGCAATAATGCATCGGCAAGAATCAGCCCGAACTTCAATTCGAATACCCTGACGCTGAACGGAGTCCTGGTTCCATTGTCCCAGTCAAACGTTTACAAAGGGCGGGCTTTATAAAACACCCCTTTTGTCCGTACAAAGTATAAAGAAAAGAAGATATTCATATCGTGTTCGCAGGATACGAATATCGTGTAGACACGATATTAACAGAATGCGATACAAGGAATTAATAAACTGTTATACAGAATATTAATTCCTTGCATCGTACATAAAGGGAGCTAACAGAATGTGGACATTTATTCTTTTATCTGTTGACACGTTGGGCAATAATATACCGAACCACCCATATAAGCCTCTTTTATGATGGTACTGCCACAACGGAGACAAGGATTCTTCCATGTTTTGGCAGAAAGAATGGTTTTGTAACCTCCGGCGTTGCCATAAAGATCTGTTTGCGTATCGCGTCCGCCCTCGAACGTCATATCCACCAATGTTTCTTTTAGAGCATTAAAAAGAACGTCTTTCTGATTATCCGACAGAAGTAGCACTTTCTGTTTGGGATTTATCCGTGCATTGAACAGAATATCCTGCGTTACGCCGTTACCTACACCGGGAATACGCTGATTGGTTGCTAATAGAGCTTTAGCAGAGAGGGTCTTCTTTGCTTCGGCAACGAGTTTCTCAAATTCCGCTTCGGTGTATTTATCGCTCAACGGCGAAATGCTTTCCCGACTCAATTTATAGTACTTATTGTCGATATAGCTATCAGGATAAACATTGATAAAACCATACATTACAACCGTGAAGACAAGGAATGAATCATCATTAAACGTCAGCAACAACTGGTAATTGGCAGGAATCTTATCTCCCGCATTGTAATAACGGACACTGACTCCGTCGCCTATATTCATGATCACATTATCCGAAAGATTGAAATTGACAAACATGCCATATCCTTCGGATGAAAGGATGGTTTTGCCTACGAGCAGTTTACCATACTCCGACGGATTGCCGTTATAGAACGTAAACTTATGCGGTTTGGTGGCATTGAATACCTGCGTGATTGTTTTACCGCTCAAGGCGTTGTTCACTTGTTTGCTCAGGGTGATAACTTCGGGTAATTCCAACATATTATCTTACTTTTATTTTCGATAGGGATATATATTTCCGTTAATAACTCGTCAATAGCTAATCAATATCGTTCATTATTTTAACCGGACCACTTCCCCTATAATAGGCATCAACACGTTCAAAGAGTCTTTCTCTTTCAGATTCATGGCATTCTTCAACGGTTCGTCCCAGCGGTGTCTAGCCAAAGCATATTTGGAATGATGGACAGTCAGAATCTTTTCCGCATTCAAGTCCCTGGCCACTTGTCCCAAATATTGGGGCATGGTATGGATATATTTCCAATCTTCGTTATACTGCCCATTCTCCAATATGGCAAGGTCAATGCCAGGATATTGCTTGCCTATTTCGGCAAAATGCGTATCATATCCACTATCACCGCCCATATAAATCTTCTGCGAAGGGGTTTCGATAAGGAAAGAGGCCCATAGTGCCTGATTCGCTTTCAACGAGCGGCCCGAAAAATGCCGGGCGGGCAAGCAATGAAGCAGAAATCCCTTATCCAGTACAGTATCTTCAAACCAATCCAGCTCAACCAGGGATGATTTGTCAAATCCCCAATACTCGAAATGTTCGCCTACCCCCAAAGGACAGACCACCTTGCCTACCCGGTTTTTCAGCTGCATCACCGTCTCATAATCCAGATGGTCCCAATGGTCATGTGATATCACCAGATAGTCAATCTCCGGCATATCGGCAGGCTTGTAGGCATCCGCCCCTTTGAACGGCTTGTTTACAAACGAAACCGGAGAAGCCACACAAAATACGGGGTCTACCAGTATACGCTTTCCGTCTACCTGGATAAAATAGGATGAATGTCCGAACCATACCAATACATTCTCGTCCTTGCTTATCTTGCTGAGGTCCGTCTTTATAACCGGAATCTCCGTTTCAGGACGCAAATCGGTTTCTTTCTTAAATAAGAATCCCCAGAAAGCTCCCAAACGTCCCTTTTGGGAAGTCATCATCACCGTACTGTGCAGATTCCGGAATTCTCCGTCTTTGTAATGAGGCGACTTCTTTATCCTCTCCAACCGTTCTCCTTGAGGAGCCCTCCCGAAACTCGGCTGATTGACAAAAACGAATCCCGCTATGACCGCAACAGCCACAATACCCACTATAATGCCAACTATCATACGTACTCTTTTCGTTTTTAATGAATTCATATTCAATGAAGCTACATTTACAGCTGCAAATATAGTCGAATTGTTATTAAATCACTATCTTCGCGCCCAATTTACGGAATCAATACAATAAAGAAATAAAAAGCCAACAAAGAAATGAACACACACAGTCTATGTTGCATCGGTTATATTACCCAAGATAAAGTTGTAACCCCTAAAAATACCATATATATGCCGGGAGGCACCTCCTTCTACTTCGCACATGCCATCAAGCACTTGAATGCTAACGATTTTCTATTGGTAACAGCTTTGGCTGATACTGACATGGGCATTGTGGAAGACATTCGGAAAGAAGGTATTTCCGTCAAAGCCTTGCACAGCACACATTCCGTCTGTTTCGAGAATATTTATGGAGAAAATCAAAACGAACGTACACAACGTGTCACGGCAAAAGCAGACCCTTTCACCGTGGAAGGTTTGAAAGATACCGATGCACGGATTATCCACTTGGGCAGTCTGCTTGCCGACGACTTCTCTTTGGAGGTCATCAAGTTCTTGTCCGGCAAGGGACTCCTCTCGGTAGACGTGCAAGGATTTCTCCGCAAGGTGGAGAATGAAAAGGTGCTGGCCGTAGACTGGCCGGAAAAGAAAGAAGCATTGAAGTATATCCATATCCTGAAAGCCAACGAAGCTGAAATGGAAGTGCTGACCGGATGCAGTGAACCGCACGAAGCTGCATTGCTGATTGCAGACTGGGGCGTGAAGGAAGTGCTGCTGACCCTGGGAGATAAAGGTTCGCTGATTTATGCCCAAGGAGAATTCCACGAAATACCCGCCTACCCTGCCCTGCAGATTACAGATGCAACGGGATGCGGAGACACCTATATGGTAGGATATCTGTATATGCGCGACAAAGGCGCGTCTTATCGAGAAGCCGGATGCTTTGCCGCCGCCATGTGTACCATAAAGCTACAATCGCACGGGCCGTTCTGCGGAACGGAGGAAGCGATAAATAATGTGATAAGAGGATAAGATGATGGGGTGATAGCAGGATATCACCCCATCATCTTATTTACAATCCGAATTTCTTCAAATCATCTTCCACGCTACCGATACCTGCAATATGGAACATATCAACCAGTACCTTGACGACATTTGGAGAAAGGAAAGCGGGCAATGTAGGTCCTAAGTGAATATCCTTCACACCGAGGCTCAATAATGCCAATAATACAATAACTGCTTTCTGTTCGTACCACGCTATGTTGTAGACTATGGGAAGTTCATTAATGTCGTTCAGCTGGAATACTTCTTTCAGCTTCATGGCTATTACCGCCAGTGAATAGCTGTCATTGCACTGCCCGGCATCCAATACACGGGGAATGCCGTTGATGTCTCCCAAACCAAGTTTATTATAGCGGTATTTGGCACAACCTGCGGTCAGGATAACGGTATCTTGCGGCAAGGCTTTGGCAAATTCCGTGTAGTAGTCACGACTCTTCATACGTCCATCGCAGCCTGCCATTACGATAAAGCGGTGTATGGCTCCGCTCTTCACGGCATCTACCACCTTGTCTGCCAGTTGCAGTACCTGGTTATGAGCAAAACCGCCGATAATCTCTCCATGCTCTATCTCCACCGGGGGCTGGCATTGTTTGGCAATCTCTATGATTTCAGAAAAGTCTTTCCTACCTTCAGCATCCTTATCAATGTACTTGCAACCCGGATAGCCGGTAGAGTTGGTGGTAAACATACGTTCTTTATACACGGCATTTGCCAGAGGAGGAACGATGCAATTGGTGGTAAACAGAATCGGTCCGTTGAAGGAAGTGAATTCTTCGCGCTGTTTCCACCAGGCATTACCATAATTGCCTACAAAATGGGAATATTTCTTGAAAGCGGGGTAATAGTGGGCAGGCAGCATTTCACCATGTGTATAGACGTCTACTCCCGTGCCTTCAGTCTGTTTCAATAATTCTTCCATATCTTTCAAGTCATGGCCGCTGATCAAAATTCCCGGACGGTTCTTCACACCGATATTCACCTTTGTAATTTCAGGATTACCGTAAGTACCGGTATTGGCCGCATCCAATAGAGCCATTGTCTTTACTCCGAACTCACCGGCTTCGAGAACCAGCTTCACCCACTCCTCTGCCGATAGAGACTCAACCGCAATGGTAGCCAGTGCGCGTTGCATGAAAACATGAACCGTATCATCATTGAATCCCAGACGCATGGCATGCTCCAGATAGGCTGCCATACCTTTCAAGCCATAGACAAGCAATTCTTTCAACGAGCGGAGGTCTTCATCTTGTTCACGCAGAACACCTACTGTCTTCGCTTTTTCGGCATAGTCATCACGCGTTCCCTGCCAAGTCAGTTCATCTACTTTGGGTAGGAACACTTTGTTGTGTTCCGCTTCTTGAATCAATCCATTACGCATGATGATTCCTTTATCCACCCGCTTCAAGATGCTTTCATCGTCGAAATTTGCATTCGTAATGGTGCAGAACAGAGCATCCGTCACAAAAACATTCACTTCTTCAGAGACCGGACAATCTGCCTTACGTAATGTATCGGCAACAACAGAGATGCCCCTGACTACAAACAGTAACAAGTCCATTGCTTGAGCCGTATGGCTTTCTTTTCCACACACACCTTTCAATATACAGCCAGTTCCTTTGGCAGTCTCCTGACATTGATAACAAAACATGTTTGATTCCATATTCCTATTCATTTAAAAGTTTACATTATCTTTCCATAAAAGAAGCGGCACCTTAGCAATAAAAATAAGCAAGCTTATTTTTATTACTTTCGGTTTGCATTATCTTTGTGCAAAGATGAGAGTTCTACAACGCGAAAACTGTCACGAATGTTACATCGAATCACAAAAAAGTAAAAAAGAGAATGGAAATCCATACATTATTGAAAATGCCTCCTTTTCAAGGCATAACAGAAGAAGAATTATTATCCCTCATCCTGGCACCCGAACATGCACGCAGGCAATGCAAACCTGCTGACTTTATTGCCATGCAGGGAGAAGCATACCGTTCTCTATTCATATTGTGCTGCGGCAGTGTGCGTACCCAAATGGTCAGTGCAGAGGGAAAGCAACTCACCATAGAAACGCTGAAAGCCCCGCAACTACTTGCCCCGGCTTTTGTCTTTGCCTCCGAAAACCGCTTCCCGGTAAATATCGAAGCAAAAGAGAAATGTGAGATACTCATCATAAACAAGAATGTCTTCCTGGAATTCCTGCATCGACACCCCACTGTGATGCGCAACTTTCTGCAACTGGTATCGGACAGAACTCTGTTTCTCTCCAAAAAGCTGAATGCCTTTGCCCTGCAAAGCCTAAAATCGCGCATACTGAACTATCTACGCATGCATGGCACGATACTCAACCAGCAGGAAGTGGCACAAATACTGGGAGTGGCTCGTCCCTCGCTGGCACGTGCCTTATCGGAGCTGGCAAGCGAAGGATGCATCCGGATAGAAAAGAAGGAAATGCGGATAAATGAAATCTCTGCCCAAAAGTATTTATAAAAAATGCCCGCACTTATATATTATTCTTACCTTTGTCCAAGAATAAAAAGCTATGGAAAAGATTCTACTGGATGAAAAGTACGAACAGTTATTGTTCCAAATCCCTCTACTAAGGGATTTGCCACATAATATCAAGCAATCGCTGCTTGAGAAACTGGAATATTCAGTCTATTCTATAGACAAGAAAGATATAGTTGCCCGGCAAGGCACCCCCTGCAAGAAGCTATATATACTATTGGAAGGCAAATTGCGTGTAGATATTATAGACGGCCTGGGCAATAAGGTTATGGTAGAATACATCGTTGCCCCCCGGGCCTTTGCCACTCCCCATCTCTTCGGCAGCAACACCACACTGCCGGCAACTTTTACCGCCATTGAAGACTGTATCCTATTCACTGCGACCAAAGAATCCACCTTCAAACTTATCAGCCAGGATCCCAAAGTGCTACACAACTTCCTTTGCATAACGGGAAATTGCAATGCCTGCACGGTTTCGCGATTAAAAGCCCTTTCCCGCAAAACAGTCCGCGAAAGGTTTGTCGTCTATCTGTTTGAAAACAGAATTTCCAACTCTACCAGCATCACCATAGCGCATACCCAATCTGAGCTGGCAGAATACCTCAATGTAACCCGCCCGGCACTTTCAAAGGAAATCAATAAGATGACCAAAGAAGGTATTATCCTAATGACGGGTAAGAAAATTGAGGTATTGAATGAAGCAGCTCTGAAAGAGTATATCTAAACTACCATTTTACAAACAAGATTCTCGGATTGATGTTGACAGATACCCAGCCCCAATCCTGCCAACGTTTATGGTCGCCGCCTTTCGCCACGCCCATGGACTTCGTACCCCGCATGATGGAGTAACCGGCAGAAAGCTTCACGCCCTTCATCACATTCCAGTCAAGCAGATAGTCTATCTCCGAACCCAATCCCTTTTTTACATCATCCAGCTTGGCAGCAGTAGCAAAATAGTGATAATTCAATTGCATACTCACCTGCTTGGATGTCTTGAAGTTAACACCCAACTGGGCATCCTGCAAACCGGGAGCGACTCCCTGCCAGGCAGAAGCATAGAAATAATCCATCGCTCCATAGAACTTATGATGTGTTCCGTAAAGGGGATCGAAAGCCTTGAACTTGTCACCCTCCCCGTCACTTCCACTCAGATAATCATAACCCAAGCTCACACTCCATTGCTTGTCTATGGCATAGGCAGCCTTCACGCTTGCCATAAAGGCAGATACACTCTGCGCATTCTTGTTCTTTCCGGTCTGGTAATAGAAAGCAGCCTGCACGGGCAGCCAGTTTCCCGATTCCGGTTGATAAGTCACGTAAGTACCAAACGTCTGCAAATAGCGGGTACGGGAGGTCTCGGTCTCCGCATCACCGGTTTCCAGCCCCAGATTCATGAACAATAAAGAGACATCAAGATTGGAAGCTTGCGCCGCATAATGATACCAAAGGGTCTGCATATTCTTGTAAGGTTGCGCGCCGTCATAATAATAGGTACCGCCTTTTGACTTTTCCTTGTTTTGGTTGAAGGCAAGAATGAAATGCAGTTGGTGGGCATTCTTGGCATAGCCCAGCTTCAAGGCATCATGATAGCGACCTGCGACATTCCAGTCCAGTCCTCCTAAAATACGTTCGTCATCATAAGACAAGGTCTGGCGTCCCAGTTGTGCAAAAAAACCGGCACCGAAATCGAGCTTTGCCCATGCTTCGTTCATGATGAAACGCCCGTTAGTATCTATCTGCGGGTCTTGTCCCCACACCCCTACATGCTGGGCGGAAATCTTCATGCTCAAGTCCGAGCGTTTGTACTCCATGGAAAGGCGTGCACGGTTGTTGATGAATGCAGCTGCTTTGTCTCCCTCGAAACGTGGGAACTGTGCACCGTTACGGTATTCTGCACGGGGTCTGATTTGCATCGACATGGTGAATTCGTTCTCTTTCTCCGCACTTTGCGCCCACAACATTCCGGGCAACAGCCATAAGCCTAATGCCAAATAAACTATCTTCATAAGTATTTTAATTTAAGTTATACGTATGTACACTCACTCCTTGTGCCGAGGGCAAATAATTGATGCCGTACCAGCACATTTGCAACAGCAGAAAAGATACAAGCAGGCCGACCAATGCCTTGCGATGTGCCGCGGGACGCCCCAGACGGAAATGGATATATGCCAGATAGGAAAACCAGGTAGCCGCCGCCCAAGTCTCTTTAGGGTCCCATGCCCAATAGTGTCCCCAAGCAGCTTTTGCCCAGACGGCACCGGACAGCATACCCAGCGTCATGAAAGCAAGCCCTACATAAGTCAAGTTATCGCACAGAGCCATCTCATGCCTTTCAATCCCCTTCTTCTTGAACCACAGCAGGTAGACAGCCATCACCGTAGCGGCACCCAGCATGGCGTAGGCAAACATATAAACAATGACATGAGGAGTGAACCACGGGCTCTGCAAGGCGGGCATCAAAGTCTTATTGTGTATTTCGGGCTTGAATATATTGATGCAGACAAACACCAGTGACAAAATGGTACTGAAACCGAGAATCCATTTATACTTCCAACGGCCGTAAGTGATGATTCCCGCCAACGGAAGAAAAAACGAATACCACAGACGGGTCTCTCCCATCGTCCGCATCGGAGGACGTTCCAAAGAAATCCACATACCGACAATGAAACTGAAAAAGACAACCAGTCCCAGGCAGGTAAAGGTATATACCACTGCCGGGCGTTTTCCACGCCATGCAGCGAAAGCTCCCCATCCCCAGAAGAGTAAAGCGACAATGGCAAACAGAGCAAAATAATCCCAACTCATACCGTCTCCTCCTTTCTTTCTTCTTTTCCTTTTGGTGCATTGACAAACAAGCAGACTGCTCCCAGCACCATCATTATAATGCCGGCATATACAGCCGGGAGCCAGGGGTCGCGCACCAGTTCAAAGACACTGACATCACTCCACCGTCCCTTCGTCTCGTCATAGCTCAATTGATAAATATTCCACCCGGATATCTTCAACGGACGATTCACCTCGATAGTGTCTTCCACCACATCTCCCGCCTGCGTATAAACCGTAACAGCAGACACAAACCGTTGCGGCTCACGTTCGGGCATCACCAGACTGGTCTGTTCCGACAAGCGCAATGCCTTATAAGGAAACATGAAACTACCGCAACTCACCCATCCCTCCTTCGACTGTCCGGAGGTAGCATTCACCGCCTTCAGATAAACAGCATAGGTAGCTCCCATCGAATGGAATTCGGTAAACTTCAAGGTATCTTCCGCAGCTACAGAGGCAGCCATCGGAATGGATTGAAGGATAGAGATGTCCCAATCCAGCAACCTCCCCCGTTCTACCTTCTCTTCCAACAGCAAATGTTCCGGCACATCCTTCGGCAGTGCCTGCCCGGTCTCATTATTTATCAGCATCAGTTTGGGAGGATACTCGTGTATAGTAAATTCTTTCAGCTCAACAGCAAGCGGAAGTTCCGTCAGCTTGCCGCCCTCATCTATGGCACGCCATTCGGTCTTGCCCAATTGGGTAATCATTTTAAGACGCTGCATATCCGCATTGCCCAGCGTTGCCGTCAGAAGGGCAACAAACAAGCCGGCATGATTCAGCAGAAAAGGAATCTTACGCACATTGAAGGGGATAGCGGCACGGAGAATAGTCATCCCTAAGACAGCAACCAGCCAGACATAAAGTAACACAAACGGCCAAAAAGAAAGCATTTTCGAAAAGCCGATGACATCTGCCGAAGGATGGGTGGAGGGAACCTGCCGTACCAACCCCATAATGACAGTGATAGCCGCCACACAGACCAGGGAAGAAACTGCAGCCGTATAATGACTGAGCCATCCGAAACAATACACCCGTTTGCGAAGCCCATGCATCCCTGCCAGCAACAGCAAGAACAGCACCAGAACAATGATATTGACCGGCCATGCAAACAAGCCCCAACGAATGCCTCCAACGCTCCACTGTAACAGCAAGCCCGTGACAAACAGTCCTGCCCCACAGATAAAACCTTCCTTATCCCCCCACGGTTTCTTCCACATCTTCTGATTTATGATTTGACGATGTACAAATTTATTTTAGTGCTAACCGGTTGTTAGCTTTCGCTTTTTCCAGCCAAGCCGGTGCTGTAGTCTTCAGGAAATTGTCCTTTGCAGCTCTTTCGGCATCCATATCGAGCCCGATATATTCCTGCGCCTTGTCTTTGGTGGAGATATCCGGCATAGGAACATTGTCTGTATATCCATGCTTCGCCAGCACCTTGGAGATAGCCAAACGCGCCTGCATGGCTCTATCCAACCCATGAGACAAGACACGCTGGATTTCTTGCGGTGCGTGGAAAGAGCCGCCGTGAGATGCCACACCAAAGTCCCAACGCCATTGTGCCTGACGAATCAGCGCCAACACATCTTTCATCTGCTCTTCCGTAGCTCCCTTATCCCAAGCAAATTTAGCTTCGATATGGGCTTTGGCAAGTTCCTGCTCCAAGCGGTTACGGATTTCATTGGCCTTGCGCTGGCGTTCGTAGACGTTGTTGCGCAAAGTTTCCTCACTTTCGCGGTGGCAGGTTTGGCAGGTACGGTCTATCATAGCCAACGGACTCTGTATATGGTGGTCGCTGAACTTCACGCCACCTTCACTCTTATAAGGCATGTGGCAGTCCGCACACGATACGCCACGCTGGCCGTGAATCCCCATCTGGGCTATTTCAAAATCGGGGTGCTGCGCTTTCAGGATAGGGGTACGGCTCAACTTGTGTATATAGTCGTAGAAACCAGCCTCATCATAATAGGCTTCCATGTCTTCCACCGTAAAACCTTTGTCCCAGGGGAAAGTCAGGTACTTGCCGTCGCCCTTGAAGTAATACTCCACATGGCACTGCGCACATACCAGTGAACGCATCTCCTGCGGAGTGGCCTTGGTAATATCCTTGCCTTGGCGTTCAAAAGCCTCTATCAAAGCCGGACGGCTGATATGCAGGTTCATGTTTTCCGGTTCGTGGCAGTCGGCACAACCAATCGGGTTTACAATTTCATCGCCCAAAGCGCCCCACTTATTGTTATAGAAAGCATCCACACCGATAGCTTCCATCATGCGGGGCACATCGGGGCTCTTGCAAGTCCAGCAAGTAGAAGGCTGCGGGCCATCCGTAGCAGTGGCAGGCGCACCGGTACGAAGAGTTGCCGTAATGTCCTCGATGGCATGCATATGTCCGCGCGGAGTGGAATAGTCCTTGGAGAAGGCATATCCCGCCCAGAGCACTACCATCTCGGGACGCTGTTCCAATACATCCACAGCCACATTTCCATTGAATTCACTCTGGAAGTCGGTCTTGGCAGTTTCAGTCCATGTCTGATACTCACGGGGGAAATCACTCTTAAAGACTTCGTTGCGTGCCTCAATTCCCTCAATCACTGTTTTGCGGTTATTGAATACACTTGCCAGCTCGGCCCTGCGCTCCATCAAGGCAGAAACACATAGCCCCAAGACAAATACAACGACCATTGAACCACCGAACAACAGCCATCCTTGCCACGATTTTAATCTCTTTTCCATATCTATGAAGATTTATTGTTATTATTCCTTTATCAGTTTCTGCAACCACTCCGGCACGGGAGATTCCGGATAGGGTACCAATGCAGCGGGTGTAGACGAAAGACTGTTCATTCCACCATGAGGCACGTCGCGGTGGCAATCCCAGCATGCCTTTCCGTCGCCGGTGAGGGTCATCATGTAGTCTATTTTACCAGCATCCACAAACTCGTTGGTCAGTTGCGTATGGCAACGGATGCAATTATTCATAATGACCTGCGCACTTGCTGCCTCGGCTTGGATAGCCTGCGGTTCGCTTTTAGTGAGAAAGGCACCCACGTGCTTCATGCCGTCCATGCCTTTGAAAGCCCATTTCTTTACTATATTCTCATGAGGGACATGGCAATCGTTACAAGTGGCATCCCGGCTGTGGGAACTGTGCATCCAGGTTGCATAATAAGGAGCCATGATGTGGCAGTTGACACATGCCGCAGGGTCATCTCCCAGATAAGTGTGCGCCCGGAGAAGATACATAAACAAGCCTCCGCCGCCGACGAGGACACCGCATACAATGAGTGCCGTTACTTTCCATCTGTAGGACGGAAATAGTTTACTTATGATTGGTAACTTCGCCATAAAATGAATATTTTCAGCAAAAATAGGCAGTTACAATCTAAAAAAGTGTAATCATGATTACATTTTTCCATTTATTTTTCAGTATTTTTAATAAAGCATTCATTCTCCAGACATACCTATATGAAAACGTCCACAAAACACGCACGCCTGCGCATCTTGTGGACATCTTCATCCTTTTATAAAACTGCCTGCTTTTTCTAAGCAACTTTCTTTAATTGTATGTTCGCTTTCCTACTGCCCTTCCGAATCAATCTGCGAATCCAAAGATAATAGCCCGTCAGCGGCAAGCTGGCCCCTACCAAAGCGGCAAGGAAACTCAATATGCGGGTGGTCAGCCCTCCCCAACTGCCTACATGAACGGAGAATATCCAGCCACGGATTTTTCCTGAAGCGTCGGCATCCTTATATAAGGTAGCCCCGGTGATTTCACCGCTACGGGGATTGAACGTATAGCGGTCGGCAGCACGCTGGTTGCCCAACCGATTGAAAGAAACCGTAGCAGAGCCTTTGAACACGGTAATCTGTTTATAATCAGGATTGAGTTCCTTCAGTTCTTCGTAAACCTTCTGCCAGCTTGTAAAAGGAGAGAAAGAATTTCTTTCACGATGCTCACCTCCCGGTCTGCCACCAGACCGGCCTTGAGCCCGTTCTCCTCCCTGGGCAGCAGTTTGTGCCGAAGCACCATGTCCTCCACCCCCTTGCGTGGTTTCCACTCCGAAAACTTTGTAGAAGCCGGTGCGGTACCAGGAGAAAGACCATGACAGTCCCGTAAGCGCCATTACCAACAGAAGAACCAGCGTGTACATACCGCCTGCCACATGCAGGTCATAGCAGAACCGACGCCAACCCTTACCGGAAACAATCTTCAAACTGTTCTTCAAAGCCTTTTTTGTACGGGGCCACCAGATGACAATGCCCGATATCAGGACAAAGACAAACATCAGCGTGGCAGTGCCCACAATCATTTTCCCCCAGAAGATGCCTCCATCGGGCTTCATGCTGTCCAGCAACCAGCGATGCAGGCGGAACATGGTCGTGAAAAACGGCGCACGCTCATACTTGCCCTTTATCTCACCCGTATACTGGTCTACATAGACGGAAGCACGACGAGGTTTGGAAAGGTTCACCTGCCAGGCACGCTCCGGAGCAGACGAGGCTGTGACACCCGTCACAGAAACACTATCCGGCAGAGTAGCGGCCACTTTTTCGGCCACCTTGCCCATGGGAAGCGGTGCCGGCCCGACTTTCTCCACATAGTAGAGGTCGCGGTGGCAGAGCTCCATCACCTCCGTCTCGAATACCAGCATGGCTCCGGAAAAACAGATAAGGGTAATCAGTAGCCCGAAGGGGACTGAAAGCCATAAATGTATCTTACGAAAAACTTTCTTCATAGGAGCTTTATTCCAGTTTACCTACACCGTTCAGTTGGGTTGCATTGACAACCAGACCTTTGGTAGCTGTTGCATTGGCAGGGTCTACCTTATAGATGGCAGGATAGCCGGAAGAGGTAGTGACTGCCACATATGCGTTGCCATTTTCCATGTACGGGGTATTACCAAAGCCGGAGACATCGCTTGGAAGGCCGTTCACATAAGTCAAAGCTCCAGTGGAGGCATTGAAGACGGCAAGTTGGTTGGCAACCTTGTCTGATGCCGTAATTGCCTTATCATACATCAGCAGCAGGAAATAATTACCTGAAATATACCAAGTCCGCAAGAAAGAGGCGCCATTGGCTTTCTCTTCAAGATTATAGTAATAAGCGGCATCAAATTCTTCTGCTTTGGTATCGATGCGTACAACTCCAGCAGGCAATGTAGTCTGCTGACGCGAATCACTCATGGTCTTGGCATAGCTCGGAGAAAATACATATACATAGCCGTCGTCGGCAAGCCAGTTCATCTGGTAGTACTGTGAACGGTTACGTCCGGCAGCATAACTGATTTTGTCTGTAGTGATGACCTTATGAGAATTCAGTGTCTGATCACCAAAGATAGCGATATGGCATTCATTAGGATACTGGGTCCATTGCAATTCGTCCTTCTCATAGGCACCGCTACCCTGCCCGCCGGATTCTGTCTTTATTAAATCCTCATTACCGGAAAGCACCCACTTGTAGCTACCGTCTTCGTTCTTCTGCATGCAACCATACTGGCTAAGCCCCATGGGAATGGCTGCTGCATAAACCTTACTGCCCACTTGTTCTATACCGGCCAGTGTTACGTATTCACCATTTTCAAGGAAATTTTCGGCAAGAAATGGAGTATCCTTTGTTACCGAGTTCTTTGTATAAGTCTGTTTCTCGACATCCAGATAGGAAATCAAAAAAGATTGGGGAGTATATCCATTTGCATCATTCAGTTCCGTAGGGCCGTCGCCGGTAGAAGTCGTCATTATAAATTGGTCATAATAGCCGTAGGTAGTGAAACGATTGACGTTATACTCCTGGCTACGTTTTTCCAGTTCACCGTTTGTATTCATAATGAACGACTGGGTAGTGCCTGCATTTCCCTGGTGATAGTTCAAGGCATACAGATATTTGTTTCCGTAGAACACCCAGTAAGTAGCCCCATCGTTCACAAGGCCATTGCCGGCAGCAGTAATTTCACCGCTTTCCAGTGACTCGGCTGTCAGCAGGACAGGAACGGAGCTACCTGAAACTGTAGCCGTGGCAGCTATCACATAGTTACCCTTTGAACCGGAACCGGAGCCGGAACCCGGTTCGTCTGTGTCTGTACAAGAAATTAAAGCCATTCCGGTCATTGCCATTGCAAAGAGGCCGGACAAAAGATAATTCTTCTTCATTTGTTCTTCTTATTAATTACACCTATTAAAACCATTATATTTATTAATCACCAAAATGTACACGTATCTTGCCATAGAACGCACGCCCGGCTTTCTGAAGGCTGAAGTTGTCGTACAAATCCTCGTTCGTGAAGTTGCGGCATTCAAACGAGATATTGTAACGGCCATTCTTCAGACTATAGCTCAATGTCAGGTTATGGGAGAACTGGTCGGGTACCATGAAATCCTTGTTCTTGCTACCGATGGCCTGCGAATAGTAGGAGAAGCTGTGCATGTACTGGTTGTCGTAAGTCACGGACAGTATATTCCCTTTCTTCCAGAGGTCGCGCCAATAGAAGTTTACGTCAAAATCAGCAAACTGATAGGGCACATTGGGAATGCGTGCCTTGTAACCGAGATTTTCCACAGAGTTGCCGGTACTGCCGATTTGCATCTTCTCATTGTCACGCACATTCATCTGCGTGAAGTTGCCGCCCACACTCAGCCAGCGTCCGAAGCCATAGCGTGCCGATACATTGTATCCCTTCGTCAGCACCTTGCCGTAGTTGGTATAAGTGGCCCCTTCTTTTCCTCCGCTCAAGTCCTGGATATTACGCTGGATATAATCCTTCGTATTGCGGTATACCACACCGCCTTCCACGTAGACGGAATGTTTTCCAAAACTCCGGGAATAACTCAGGTTCAAGTTGATGTTGTCACTTTTCTCGGGACGGATGCCGATGTCTCCACTCTCCAGGTCTTCGTCACCAAACATCTCTTCGATAGTGGGCAGGCGGTAAGCTTTTTCATAAGAGAGCTTCGCCTGCAAGCCGGGTAGGATGAAGTAGGTTCCGGCAGCACCATATCCCCAAGAGTCTACCGTACGGCTGGTGCGTACATAATTACTACCGGTATCATCCTCGGCCATAGGTCCTGCCACATACTGGCGGTAGTATTTGCCGAATGCCGAGAAGTTCCACTTTTCGGAAGGCATCAGGCGGTATGACAAACCGGAGATATTCTTGCGGGTCTGCTTGGCAATGGCATCCGTCTGTTCTTCCACCGCCAACAGTGAAGTATTATCACGCTGGAATGCACTCAACACATGATTGAAAGTCAGCATGTGGACTCTGGCAATGCGGTAATTCAAGGTCAATGTACCGTTCCAATTGTCATTATCGGCACGGGAATACTGGCGGGACTGTTCGCCGGGACTGTTCAGCGGATGTTTCTCACCAAGCCAGTTGTATTCATAGCGGGCAGTATCCACATTCGTAGTGGCATTGCGATTGTAGTTGGCTGTCAACACCATATCCAGCCCCTTGATTATCAAGTTGCGTTTGCTGTATTCCATCGAAGGCATTAGTGAATGGCCGAAGCGGTGCTTTTCTCCGAAGACTGTCTTCTGGCGTACACCGGTCTGTATGTCCTTGTACATGTGCGAATAGGTGAAACCGAACATCAGCCGGTCTGCCCAACTTTTGTCCACAATACCCGCTTTGGCCACAATGGCTTCGTTGTGGTAAGTATCATTGAAACGCTTCACGCGCACCTTCTCACTTTCGTTGAAACTGCCCGTCTCAAAATCCTTTACCGGCGCATCTACATGATAATCGTTGTCCGAGTAGTTTTGAAAGGCATTGATTTCATAGCTGAAACCGTTCTTGAAAGTCTGTCCGAAGTTAACGTATGAGCGGTGGGTATTGAACGAGCCGTAAGAATAAGAAGCATCCAGGAACCAGTTCCGGCGTTTCTTGTTGGTAACAATATTGATGACACCGCCAATGGCATCCGTACCGAAGCCCACGGGAACTACACCCTTATATACCTCTATACGGTCGGCAAAGCTCACCGGAATATTGTTCAGGCTGAAGGAGCTTCCCACACCTTCCTGCGGCACACCGTCAATGAACACCTTGACGTGCTTTCCGCTAAAACCGTCCAGCATCAACTGCATGTCCGAACCTACCCCACCCGACTCACGGAGTTTCATGCCCGGAGCCTTGGTCAAGGCATCGCTCAGATTCTTCGTGGTGTTCTGGAGTTCCTTTGTATCGACTGCCACAGCATTGAATGCCGACCTCTTCACCCGGCTTACTCCGGTAGAAACGATAGTCACCTCGTCCAGCTGTTGCGTTTCGGGAGCGATGGTTATGTTCAGCTTCATCCGCTCATCATTGACCAGTTTCACCTTTTTCTCCACCTTTGTATAACCTACGGCAGACACCACCAGCGTATAGTCACCGGCAGGCGCCTTGATGTGATAGAGGCCTTCCTGATTCGTGGTTCCTCCATAACTCGTCCCTTTCAGATAAACAGTCGCAAAATCCACCGTTTCTTTTTCCGTAGAAATGATTCTACCCGAAATCATCCCTCCTCTCCTCTGCGCATGTACAGACAGAGAAGCCAACAGAAGGAAAAACAGCAGCGAGAATTTAAGTGTATATGCTTTCAATTTTATAATAATTATAATGTTGTTAGTAAACCGGTGCAAAGGTCATTATTAACAGCCAGCTGTGCAATCACTTATTGTAGGTAATTATATGGAGTGGATTTATCGTATATATCATATTATGCAATCACCATTGATAGGTATTATCAATAATAAATCTAAAAAAAGAGGAGCCGGGAAATGAAAAACCCCTATTTATAGGTATTGCCCAATATGCCTTTTTGTACGACCTTTGCTGCAAATTAAAACAAGACAACGGACAATAAATTATTAAAGTTTAAGTATGAAAATTGAAAAGATTGTAGCCCGTGAAATCCTTGATTCACGCGGCAATCCCACAGTAGAAGTGGACGTTATTCTGGAATGTGGTGTTATGGGACGCGCAGCAGTGCCTTCCGGTGCTTCTACCGGCGAGCACGAAGCGCTGGAACTTCGCGATGGCGACAAGCAACGCTACGGTGGTAAAGGTACACTAAAAGCAGTAGAAAACGTCAACAAGATAATCGCACCGGCACTGATTGGCTGGTCGTCACTGGAACAGCGTACCATCGACCACAAGATGCTTGAGTTGGACGGCACGCCTACCAAATCCAAGCTGGGTGCCAACGCCATTCTGGGTGTCTCACTGGCAGTAGCCAAAGCCGCCGCCAATTATCTCGATATACCTTTATACAGATATATCGGTGGAGTAAATACCTACGTAATGCCGGTCCCGATGATGAATATCATCAATGGAGGTTCACACAGCGACGCTCCTATCGCTTTCCAAGAATTTATGATTCGGCCGGTAGGCGCCTCTTCCTTCCGTGAAGGCCTGCGCATGGGAGCCGAAGTATTCCACGCCTTGAAAAAAGTGTTGCACGACCGCGGCCTCAGCACTGCTGTAGGCGACGAAGGCGGTTTTGCACCGGCACTGGCAGGAACAGAAGATGCGCTGGACTCCATCATGAGCGCCATCAAGGCTGCCGGCTACGAACCGGGCAAGGATGTGAAAATCGGTATGGACTGTGCCTCATCCGAGTTCTTTAAGAACGGTATCTATGACTACTCCATCTTTGAAGGCGAAAATGGTAAAAAACGTACTGCCGACGAACAAATAGCTTACTTGGAAGATTTGATTAATAACTACCCGATTGACTCCATCGAGGATGGCATGAGCGAAAACGACTGGGAAGGCTGGAAGAAGTTGACCGAACGCATCGGCAACCGTTGCCAGCTGGTTGGCGACGACCTGTTCGTGACTAACGTGGAATTCCTTGAAAAAGGTATTGCCATGGGCTGCGCCAATTCCATCCTTATCAAAGTCAATCAAATCGGTTCACTCAGTGAAACGCTGGATGCTATCGAAATGGCACACCGCCACGGTTATACCACAGTGACTTCTCACCGTTCCGGCGAAACCGAGGACGCCACCATTGCAGACATTGCCGTTGCCACCAACAGCGGACAAATCAAGACCGGTTCTCTGAGCCGCTCCGACCGCATGGCGAAGTACAACCAACTATTGCGCATCGAAGAAGAACTGGGTAACCTTGCTGTCTATGGCTACAAAAGAATAAAATAACCCTTTGTAGTGAATAAGTCATAAAGAGGGAATAGCGTCTTTGGGAAAAGGCGCTATTTTTATTAAAGAATCGTCTATATCTTTGCAAAAGTCATCCCCTACTATCCTCTATAGGAAAGATTCTTTCCAAGATGGTAGCAGGTTAATGTTTCATTGACTAAAGACTATTCGTCCGACAGTCGTTACATTATCGTCCGACATATGTTTAATTATCGTCCGATAGCTGTTGGACGATAATTAAACATATGTCGGACGAATAGTTTTTAGTAAGCAAGAATATAAAATATAGCGGCGCAACAATCATTTGCTCCCAAAGCCTCCCTTTATTATTTACGGAGGCCTTCAAAAACAGTCCTCATTCACGGTTCATCAAACGATGCTCTGCCATCTGCTCGAACTTCGTGCCGGGACGTCCGTAATTGGCATACGGATAAATGGAGATGCCTCCGCGCGGGGTGAAGATACCCGTCACCTCAATATACTTAGGGTTCATCAAATGAATGAGGTCTTTCATTATGATGTTCACGCAATCCTCGTGGAAAGCACCATGATTGCGGAAGCTGAACAAGTAGAGTTTCAAACTCTTGCTCTCTACCATCTTGACATCGGGGATATAGCAAATACGGATTTCTGCAAAGTCCGGTTGCCCCGTGATGGGACAGAGGCTGGTGAATTCGGGGCAGTTGAAACGCACCCAGTAGTCATTGCCGGGATGCTTGTTATCAAATGCCTCCAATACTTCGGGGGCATAGTTCTGACGGTATTCTGTCTTTCTCCCCAAAAGGGAAAGTTGGTCTTTCAATTCTGTCATAGCCATATATTTTTAGTGATACAAGTGTGCCTCATTTAGTAGAAGCCAAAAACTTTTCCAATCCTTCTCTGCGCAACGTGCATGCCGGGCAGTGTCCACAACCATCTCCCGGGATACCGTTATAACAAGTCAGCGTTTCGTGACGTATAAGTTCGAGCACTCCAAGCTCGTCTGCCAGCGCCCAGGTCTCCGCTTTGTCAATCCACATCAGTGGTGTGTGCAGTACGAATTGCTCGTCCATAGCCAGGTTCAGCGTCACGTTAAGCGACTTGATGAAAGCATCCCGGCAATCGGGATAACCGCTGAAATCGGTCTGCGACACCCCCGTCACAATATGATTAATCCCCCGCTCGCGGGCGTAAACGGCGGCTATACTCAGGAAAAACAGATTGCGTCCCGGCACAAAAGTATTCGGAAAGCTGTCTGCCGGCTTCTCCTGGTCCATCTCCATGCCGGCATCTGTCAATGAGTTATGTCCCAGCCGGCCGATAAAGGAAACATCCATTACTTCGAACTCCACACCTGCCTTACGGGCAATGGCCCTCGCCAAGTCCACTTCCTTCTGATGTTTCTGTCCATACAGAAAACTCAGCGCATACACTTTCTTAAATTCACGTTTTGCCCAAAAGAGGCAAGTGGTCGAGTCCTGCCCGCCACTGAATACCACCAAAGCAGTGTCCCTATTCATCTTGTTAAAAGCCTCTCTGTTTCCCTCCCCCGTAGGGAGGGAAACAGAGAGGGCATTGCTAATTATTTGTTTGACATAATAACTGATTTCCCCTCACTACGGGTAAGGGGCTTTAAATATCGCCTATTTTCCATACTTTATAGGAGATGCCTTCATCATAGACATCACTACCGTCTATCCGCTTAATAGCTTTTACCACACGGATAGTCACAGGCAGTATCAATACCTCGTACATGGACTTCAGCAGAATCTGGATACACATCATCACCAGCAACTCCCGCCATGCAATGATTCCTCCGAACGCCACCGGAAAGAAAATCAACGAGTCTGCCGTCTCACCAACCACCGTCGACCAAATGGCACGTGCGGAGAAATTACGCCCGTTGCTTGCCAGTTTCATGCGGCTCATTACGTAGGCATTCAGAAAAGAGCCCACCAAGAATGCCGTCAGACTGGCTATGACAATACGGGGCGCCATTCCAAAAACGAAATTGAAATGCGCGGCACCATCCCAGAAAGGGGCGGCAGGCAACGCCACGGCTATCAGTCCCAGCATTACCACAAAAAAGTTCATGGCAAAACCGCTCCAGATAATCAGGCGGGCTTTACGAAAGCCCCAAACCTCGGCTATGCAATCGTTGATAATATAAGAAATCGGGAAGACCAGCAATCCGGCTGTTACGGTAATACCAAAAACCTGGATAACTTTAGTCTCAAGAAGATTGGCTGCAATCAAGCATACATTGAACAGAATGCCCAGCAACATAAAAGGTACAGATACTTTTTGTTTCATACTCCTGTTTTTTACGTGGTGTTCTAGAATACACGACCGCTATTCACGGCATCATACATTTTAAATCCGGTTGCAAAGGTACAACAAGTTTTGCAAATGAACAAACAACATATATTTTAACTAAATCCCAAGCAAGACAAAGCTCCTTTTTTTTATTCGAAGTAATTACAGACAGTGCATATTTAGTTAACGAGACTTAAATAATATTTCCAAAACCAAGAATATTATTTACAATAATTTTAAAAAACATAAACCAATAGCATAAAAATCAATATATTAACTGATTTTAGCACAAAATCAAAAACATGCAACCAAGTTTGCTCTCAAACAAGATTTCATTCACGCAAATTTCTTAAGCAAATAAAATAATGGACAACATATTTTAATACATACGATTCTATATTTTAAATAATGAAAATTAGGATTATATTTGATAACAACAATCCGGAAGCTCTGGAAAGCACATTGATATTAACCAAGAATATACCATATTATATATAGTAACCTTAGAAAAACAATGAATGCCTATGATTTACCCGAAAGCCCCAAGACACTATTAGTGTCATCTTCTATTCAACCTATTTATTTTGAGATCCATTAGCTTAAACAAAAAACATCTATTATGAATGAAAATCGTAAACGAGGAACATCGAACAACAAAATCCTCACAGCAATTGCCATCGCCTCCCTATTTATAGGAAGCAGCAAAATCATGGCAATAGAGACCTACTCGGAAAATTCATTCGGAGTGACAGAACAGATGCAGGCACAAACAGCCCGCGGTATTGTTGTCGACCAGAATGGAGAGCCTATCATCGGAGCAAGTATCTTGGAAAAAGGTACTACCAATGGAGTTACCACCGACTTATACGGTAAATTCTCGCTAAACGTAAAAAGAGGTGCCACCCTGGTCATTTCCTACATCGGTTATAAGACGCAGGAAGCCAAAGCAGATGCCAACATGAAAATCACCCTTACAGAAGATTCCGAACTACTGGATGAAGTAGTTGTTGTCGGTTACGGTGTACAGAAAAAGAAACTTGTCACCGGCGCCACTGTACAAGTGAAAGGAGAAGACATAGCCAAGCTGAACACTGTGGATGCCCTGGGCGCTTTGCAGAGCCAGTCACCGGGTGTCAACATCACGCAAAACAACGGCTTCCTGGGTTCGGGCTTTAAGGTGAATATCCGCGGTATCGGTACTACCGGAACCTTCTCCCCGCTTTATGTGGTAGATGGAGTTGCCAACGGTAGCATCGACGGGCTGAACCCGAGTGACATTGAATCTTTGGACGTCTTGAAGGATGCCGCTTCCGCCGCCATCTATGGTGCGCGTGCTGCCAACGGCGTTATCCTGATTACCACCAAACGAGGTAAAACCGGCGTTGCCGAAGTCAGTTACGATGGCTATGTCGGTGTGCAGAACCTCTACAAAATCCCTACTATCCTCAATGCCCAAGAGTACATGATGATGCAGGATGAAGGCCGTGTAATGGACGGATTGAGTCCGTACAACTGGGCGACCTATATTCCGGAAAGGGATTTGCAGGCCATACAGAACGGAACATGGAAAGGGACAAACTGGCTGAAGGAAGTGCTGAATGAAGATGCGTTGGTACAGAACCACGCAGTCAACATCACCGGAGGAACAGACCGTTCCAGATATGCCATAGGTATTTCATACACCAACCAAGAAGCTACCATGGGAGTTCCCGGCGAATTTCCAGAAATGAACCGCTACAACTTCCGCGTCAACTCGGACCACGTAGTCATGAAAAAAGGCAATCTTGACTTCCTGAAAGTGGGCGAAACCATCAACTACAAATATTCGCAAACGCAAGGTTCATTCGGAACCGGCGGCATTTATTGGAACGGAGTGCACAATATGCTCATCATGAGCCCGTTGATGCACCCTTACAATTCAGACGGGGGCTACTACCTCTATGCAGACCAGGAAAAGGATAACTACAAATGGGATATCTCCAACGGAGCCAATAAAAACCCGATAGCTTATCTGGACTACTATATGAACCAGAACCTAAGCAAGTCCCATTACATGCAGAGCAGCTTCTATGCAGAACTGCAACCCATCAAGAACCTGCGTATCAAGAGCCAGTTCGGTTACATCATGGGAGCCTCCAGTTATCGTTCCTATTTGCCGAGATTCGATTATCTGAGTGCGTCACTCAACAACGCAGAAGACAAGGTTACCCAATCCATGTCTATGTATAACCGTTGGTCATGGGACAATACAGCCAACTACATCTTCAATATCGATGACCACAACATCGACGTCCTGGTAGGTCAGAGTATTGAAAAATGGGGTATGGGAGAAGAAATGAGCGGTTCAGCCATAGGCTCAAACTTCTATGATTTCAAGCACGCTTATTTGTCCAATGTTCCATTGACCGCCAACAGTGTGTCCTCCTTGACTGGCAAGCCTAACGGGGAAGGTTCCATCGCCTCCTTCTTCGGACGTGTCAACTACAACTATCAGGAGAAATACATGGCTTCTGTCATCATGCGTGCGGACGGTTCCTCCACTTTTGCCCGCGGACACCGCTGGGGATACTTCCCTTCAGTATCCGCAGGATGGGTTATCAGCAACGAGTCCTTCATGTCAGGAATCAAATGGCTGGACTTCTTAAAGCTACGCGCTTCCTGGGGGCAAAACGGTAACTGTAATGTATCTACTTTCCAATATCTTTCACTGATAACTTCCAACAACGGATATGGCGGTTATACGTTCGGCGACTCCATGGACCTCATCAGTACCGGTTCATACGCCTACCGACTGACCAACCCGGACCTTACCTGGGAAACACAGGAGCAATTGAATTTCGGTATCGATGCACGCTTCTTGAACAACCGCCTGGGCTTTGAATTCGACTGGTATAACAAAAATACCAGAGACTGGCTGGTTACGGCTCCGGTACTCTCTTCCTTCGGTGCCAATGCAGTGTCCGTCAATGGCGGTAATGTAAAAAACACGGGTATTGAAGTAGGACTCCACTGGAACGACAACATCGGAAAGGATTTCCAATATGGAGCCAACCTGACCCTTGCTCACAACAAGAATGAAGTGACCAAGATTGCCAACAAAGACGGAATCATCCACGGTAGCGGCAGCGTTCTGTGGGAAGGAGCCGAAGAGTGCTTCCGTGCTGAAGTAGGCAAACCCATCGGCTACTTCTACGGCTACAAGAGTAACGGCATATTCCAGAACCAGGAACAGATAGACAACTACAAAGGTCCGAAACTGAACGGCGACAAGACACAGCCGGGTGACGTAATCTGGGCAGACACCGACAATAGCGGTACGCTCGATGCCAATGACCGTACTATGATAGGTAACCCGAATCCCGACCTGACAATGGGACTTTCCCTGAATGCCAGCTGGAAGGCCATTGACTTCTCAATCACTACTTACGGCGCATTCGGCCAGCAGATTCTGAAGTGTTATCGTGACTTCTCCTCCTCACCCTTGAATAACTATACAGCAGAGATATTCCAACGCTGGCACGGCGAAGGTACGTCCAACAAGTTCCCGAGACTGTCCAGCGCTTCCAGCTCCAACTGGAACAGAGTATCAGACATTTATATCGAAGATGGAGACTATCTTAAGATAAAGAACATCACTGTGGGATTCGACTTCAAGAAAGCATTCAAGAAGTTACCGGTACAACAGCTGCGCCTGTATCTGACCGCACAGAACCTCTTTACCTTCACCGGCTATTCCGGTATGGATCCGGAAATCGGTTACGGTGGCGACGATTATGGTTGGGCATCAGGCATCGACCTGGGCTACTACCCCAGTGCACGTACCTATATGATAGGCTTAAATGTAAAATTCTAATTAACCGAAGAAATTATGAAAAAGATATTATTCATAGCATCAGCAATACTGATTCTTCTTTCAGGATGCGAAAACTTCCTCGATTCGGAACTTTTGACCGAAAAGACAACCGCCAACTTCCCGGAGACAGAAAAGGATGCCCAAGAGATGGTGACGGCCATATACGCCCATCTGTTGTTTGAAAGTCCTGAAACCTCTTCCCAGTATTACATTGCCCAGTTGGCAGGTGACGACTGTCTGGGAGGCAACCTCTCCTACTCCAACAACTGTGCCACCAACTTCCTTATGTACAGTGGCAATCTGAATACATTTGCCGGCATCTGGGACCGTTGCTACACCCTTATCAACCGTGCCAACAATGCCATCAACACAATGGAGAATGTGAAATCATGGTCCAGCGAGAGCGAACGTAACCGACTTTTCGGTGAGTCCTACTTCCTGCGTGCCATGGCTTATTATGAGCTGGCACAAGTCTTTGGCGGAGTTCCTTTACGCACCACACTGGAAAGTACCAACCTGCCGCGTGCATCCGTAGACGAAATCTACACCCAGATTGCAGCCGACTTGAAAAACGCTATCGAAATGATGCCGGCAAAGATTTATCCGAAAGGCTCAGACATGACCGGACACGCTACAAAATATGCTGCCGAAGCCATGATGGCACGTGTATTCCTTTTCTATACCGGACGCTACGAAAAAAACGAACTCCCCAACGGAACTACCAAAGAGGAGGTCATCTCTTGGATAGATGACTGTGTAAACAACTCCGGTCATAAACTGGTGTCCGACCAACGCAACATCTGGGCCTACACCAACGATGCTACCGAAGACAATACCGAAGGGTTCCGTTACCAATACGTTATCAACCATAACCTGAAATGGGAAGGAAACAGTTCCGACGAAACTTTATTCGCCAACAAACATAACCTGAAATCCGACTGGACCTATACCTGGTTCTCCAACACATGCGCGCAATTCTATTCACCGTCTGCCGACAACTATTCCAACAAAGACAGTTATCCCTTCGGCACCGGTTGGGGAGCTGGCCCCGTATCTCCGGCTATGGTCAACGAATGGAAAGACTGGGCCGCCAAGCAGACCTATACGGACGGTTATAAGGAGGATCCCCGTCTGACCGGTTCCATATGGTCGTACAAAGCACTTGATCCGAATGTTGCCGGCAATGTGCTGATGGACTGCACCATGGACGAGGGTGAACCGGAATATACCGTATCCTATCGTTACTATGAACAAACCGGCTATTTCCAGAAAAAATACATCAATATCAATTCCTACAATGAAGGCAAAATCGAACCTTTCGGCAAGCAGATGTTCCCCGGAATATCTTCGCAGACATCCCAACAGCTACTCCAAATTGCCGACTTGATTCATATCCGTTTTGCCGACGTTCTGCTCATGCAGTCCGAGCTGAAACAAGACGCTACGGGTCTGAACAAGGTACGTGCCCGCTCCCACTTGGCTCCGGTGGCCTACTCCCTGGAAGCCATCAAGCAGGAACGCCGCTGGGAACTTGCATTCGAGTCCATCCGCTGGTGGGATATCCTTCGCTGGTCGGGTCCTTCGCTTTAGGAAGCCGGTGACATACTCAACAAACAGACCGGGTTCAATATAATAAATGCCGCTACGGTGGTACCGATGGTCAAATTCGACTATAAGAAACGCCTACAAGCAACCCAAGGCTACTGGCCCATTCCGCAAGACGAAATCGACATCTCCAATGGAGTCCTTGAGCAGAATCCAGGCTGGGATGCATCTGCCCAGTTCTCGGATTGGAACAATATGTAAGAGTATTAACCTATAAATAAAGACAATATGAAAGTAACAAAAATATTGATAGCAATGCTTGCTTCAGCCTTCATCGTTACTGCATGCGATCCTATCGAAGACGAAGACTTGCGAGACAAATATGTGACTGATGCCGGTACACCCATAACCAAGGAGGCATTACAAGCCGCCATATCCATTACCCAACCCTTCCCCAACCAAGACGGAGTAGTGGAAGGCGACCAGTATATCGCCCTGAAAAACTCCCGCCCGGACATTGGCGGTTCATGGCACATAGAATGGGGGGGCGAAGGAAGTAAACAAAGTAAGACTCTGGTCACGGACAACGCTACGGTCATCATGGAGTCCAATGCGGACTATTCCATCTACTATATGGGCATTTCCGCCAATCAGATTATCAAGACAGAGCCGGTTGTAGTGACTGTGACCAATGTATTCGACGATTGGTCCACTTACTTCACCGGTGCAACCGACAAGAGTGACAAATCTGCCAAGAAGACCTGGAAATTCCGTGAAGTCAGCTGGGGTTCCGTCTGCAATATGGGGGCTCATGGAGGCTGGAAATATACCAGTGCAGGCTATACTCCCGAATCAAATTTTGCCTGGTGGGCCAATGTCACTGCCGCCGAAGCGGGAGACCAGTCCATGGTATTCGAATTCGACGGAAACAAGATGAAAACCTATGATGCCAGCGGAAACCTGAAGGCAGAAGGTACTTTCTCCTTCACACACGAAAAACCGGAAGACGGAGTACTGGGTGAACTGATAACAAGTATCCCCACCATCGGAGGAAATTATGACGACAACGGACAAAGCGTAGGCAGCAACAAATTCTGGCTGCTGACACTGGATGAGAACTATATCACAATCTATCATCCCGGCAAGTATAGCGGTGGTGTGGATTGGGACGACAGCGGCTGGTATGCTTATTTCAAGACTGAAGCAGAAACCGATTCTGAATAATATGCACTCTCTATGAAAAGGAAACTGCTATTTATAATAGCTACTGTCTTTCTAGTAGCCGCATGTCACAATGACGACTACATGCCCGGACTGCCAGCTCCGGGAAATGAAGACAACGAGACCGAAATGGCCGAGCAGGTTGCAGGCCGGGTTGCATTGGGCTACGTCACTTATTATGGCACATCCATACCCGATGCCAAATACCTGACCCACATAAACTACGCTTTTGCAGAATTATATGTTAAAAACGGAATTTATGAAAAGTTTGGCCTGCAAGGTGATAAATCCCGTTTTGATAAGGTAAAGAAAATAAAGAGCCAGTATCCACATGTGAAGATATTACTCTCTTTTACCAATAGCGTTTCCAATACTGACAATTCCCAGGACGGAGGTTTCTCCGCCCTGGCGAAGAGTCCGGAAATGCGCAAGCAATTCGCACAAGACTGCAAAGCCTTTGTTTCGAGTGAGGGCATAGACGGTATTGACATTGACTGGGAATTTCCCGGTATGACCTTCGGCAGCAATGCCTATGACGAGTTGGTAGATGTGGAAAACTTCACCCTATTGATGAAAGACCTGCGTGCAGCGTTGGGGCAGTCCACCCTATTGACCTATGCAGGTTATTGCATGGACAAGCGTCCCCAAGGCGAAGGCTATAAATATATTGATGTAAAGGCCGTAGACCCGTATGTAGATTTCGTCAATATCATGGCCTATGATCTGGTTGATGCCCCCCAGCATCAATCAGCATTGAACAAGCCAAGTAATTACTGGGACTGCCAGCGTTCCGTAGACGAATACCTGAATGCAGGGGTATCTGCCGACAAATTAGTGTTGGGAATTCCGTTCTACGGAAGAGCCGATTTCAATGCCGGCGGCAGCATCAATTATCGGGATATTCTCAACCTGAGTAAGGATGACGGCTATGTCATCGAAAATTGGGATACAGAAGGCAATGTCCCCTATGTCACCAAAAACGGCAGTTTCTACTGTGGTTACGACAATCCCCGCAGTATTGCCGCAAAAGGTGAATGGATATTAAAAAATGGCATGAAAGGCATGATGTTCTGGGATTATGAAGGCGATGACACCATGGGAACCCTACGCAAAGCGCTGTGGAATGCCGTCATGAAAAAATAAGTAACTTAACACACATTCTCAGGAGGTTATTCCGGAAATTAGGGTAAGGGTAATTTTGCATACGATCTTCATTCAAGGCAAGAATACTGACGGAATAACCTCCTTTCCTCCTCCAAGACTACAAAACCTTTTTTCATTTAAGTTGTTGAAAGCACATTCATCAAAACCTAACTTAAATGAAAACAATCTTAAAAGCAATGTTTCTGTTGTGCGTAGCCGGACTTCCCTTGTCCACTATCCATGCACAAAAAAAAGAGATCATCGATGACGAAGCCCCCAACGGCATTGTCATAGTTACCATCGACAAAGCGGGCGACGAGATTATCCGCATCATGAATGAGTCACAATTGCCTTACATCCATGACCCGAAAGCTCCCCGCTTCCTATTGATGGACAAACAAGGCAAATTCGCCCTGGGTATCGGAGGGTATGTCCGTGCCACCGGCGAGTATGATTTTGAAGGTATTGTGGATGATATTGACTTTGTTCCTGCCAACATTCCAAGCAGTAGTAAAATCAAAAATCAATTTCAAATGGATGCCAGTACGGCCACTATCTTTCTGAAATTAGTCGGACACACCCGGCTATTGGGTGACTTCACAGTCTATACAGCCGGAAATTTCCGAGGAGGAGACAAAACATTCCAGCTACGGAATGCTTATATGTCATTCCGAAATATAACGGTGGGATATACTTACGGCGGTTTCATGGACTTAGGCGCCCTCCCCTCCACCATTGACTTCCAGGGGCCCAACGGTGCCACGTTCTACCGCGCTACACAATTGTCATATACTTATAAAGGGCTGAAAGACTTTCGTTTCCAAGCTTCCATCGAGGCGCCTGCCGTTGACGGCACAACAAGCAGCCAATTCGAAATTGCCCAGCAACGCATGCCGGACTTCACAGCTTCGGCACAATACAGTTGGAACAGCAGCAGTCATCTGCGTGTAGGAGGTATCATCCGCAGCATGACATATACCAGCACGGAAAGGGACAAGGCTTCCAGCGTCACCGGATACGGTGTACAAGCCTCAACGACCTTTAACCTCGGTAAAAAATGGCAGGCATTCGGACAAATCAACTATGGTAAAGGTATCGGGCAATACCTGAATGACATCAGTAATCTGAACGTCGATATTGTCCCCAATCCCGAAAAGGAAGGCAAAATGCAGGCATTGCCCATGCTGGGCTGGTATGCAGGTCTACAATATAACATTTCTCCAAAGGTATTCCTTTCAAGCACTTACAGCATGTCCCGCCTTTACTCTGAAGACGGTTATCCCAACGACCTGCCAAGTACCTACCGCTACGGACAGTATTTCGTAGCCAACGTATTCTGGAACGTAACCCCGAACATGCAGGTAGGCGCTGAATATCTGCGTGGCTGGCGCACCAACTTCGACAATTCCACCAACCATGCCAACCGTATGAACCTGCTTGTACAGTATTCTTTCTAATCCAATATAAAATAAGAAAGAAGCCGCCTCAAATCGATATTTGAGACGGCTTCTTAATATATAAAGGTAGGATTGTGAAATCAGAACTTATAGTCAACACCAAGACCAAACACTTTATTAGTACGGCTATAAACATTCTTGGTGGTTTCACTTATCTTCTTTGTATAATCATCATAGTTTGTCCAAAAATAGGCTATATTCATAGTCAAATGCTTTGTCATTTTGATGGCAGCACCAAACCCCAGTGAATAAGAGTCACATGAAAAACTTATATCACTCTGAAAATCATCAGCCAAGCCATAATCTGTACGCTGATAACCACCACTGATGGTCAGCTGTTTAGCTATATCCCATTCTGCACCAATCAAAATTTCATGTGTGCCATGCTTCAACGCTTTCTGCTTATCATTGGCCATCCCTGCCGCTTTATCAAAAAAATGGTGATATTCCAGCGTTGCACGAAGCGTAGGAAGGAATTCATAACCAACAGCTGCAGTCAATAATGCAGGGATATCACTCGGAGTATTCACACCATCCTTATAGTCAGCCAAAGGATTCCCTTCATCTCCCATAGCAGTTCCCATTGCACGCACTTCAGCTTTTTTGGTTTTATTTTCGAGATTAAGACTTGTCATAAACTCGTACTTCAACCCAATATTCCATTTGCCCAACTTCACATCAGCTCCCAAGATAGGGGTCAATCCCCAGCCGGTCTGGTCGCAGTCTAAATCGATACCAACCAATTCCATGCCACCATAAGTAGGAATATTACTGTGTGCTGTTGCAGTCAGAAATCCTTCATACCCACCGGTAAAATAATTCATACGTCCACCGGCAAACACACCTAACCAATCATTAACTTGATACGACAACCCCAATTGCACACCATAAATAAACTGGCTTCCATCCATTGCACTATTGATAGAATACATATTGGGAGTGATTTGACCACCCGAAATAGTATGGATTTGTCCCATCACCATTGAATCGAACATACCCAAACCATCATCAAACGATGCCTTACCGCCACCACCTACAACAGCAAAGCTACCGGAAATAGTCCAGTCTCCTTTTTTATATGCACCTTGAAAACTAGGAATGAAAGGAGCAGAAGCTTTTCCTTTATAATAACGTGTATTCCCATCTTCAATAAACAAGGGAAATGTCGCTTTTATGTTACGGGTCTGATAAGCACTTTGTCCATTCAAAGACAAATAGAGACCATCTTCCGGCAAGAAGGCCAAACCGGCCGGATTAGAATAGACACCGTCAATATCAATAGAAGCACCACGCGCTAACATTCTAAGAAAAGATACATGCTGATTTGTATTTGTTAGGATACCACCCGCAAAAGTTGGAATTGAAACGATTAACATCGCAATGCTAATCAACGAAATTTTTCTCATCTAAATCTTTTTTAATTGTTTTCGGGCGCAAAGGTACAATAATATTGCACATAAAAAATAGTTTTGTGCATAAAGTTATCCTAATATAATACTTTCATTGAAATACCAAATAGTTTCTGATGAAACAAATGGAAATAATTATCATTTTATGAATCCTTCCGGCCACTGAACCATATCAACTTTCCACTTGTTATCTCCCTATTATTATATAACATTTAAAAAACAACAAATCCCATGGCATACACTATTGCATTTTTTGGCAGCAAACCTTATGATGAAGCGTCTTTCAATGAAAAGAACAAGGAATATAGTTTTGAGCTCCGCTACTATAAAGGGCATCTCAACAAGCACAACGTTATTTTAACCCAAGGAGTAGACGCAGTCTGTATTTTCGTGAACGACACGGCCGATACCGAAGTTATCCGTCTGATGGCAGACAACGGCGTGAAATTATTGGCGTTGCGCTGCGCCGGCTACAACAATGTAGATTTAAAGGCAGCTGCCGACCGTGGCATTACCGTAGTGCGTGTCCCTGCTTACTCCCCTTATGCCGTAGCAGAATATACCGTTGCCCTGATGTTATCCCTCAACCGTAAAATTCCACGTGCTACCTGGCGGACACGAGACGGAAACTTCTCGCTGCACGGACTTCTGGGCTTCGACATGTACGGAAAAACTGCAGGCATCATCGGCACGGGAAAAATAGCCAAGAAACTGATATGTATCCTGCGTGGATTCGGCATGAATATTCTTGCCTACGACCTCTATCCCGACTATAATTTCGCCCGTGAACATCAAGTGGTATATACCAGCCTGGATGAGCTATATCACAATTCGGATATCATCTCCCTGCACTGCCCGCTGACTGAACAGACCAAATATCTCATCAACGACTATTCCATCAGTAAAATGAAGGACGGAGTAATGATTATCAATACCGGACGTGGACAACTCATCCATACCAACGCCCTGATTGAAGGACTAAAAAACAAGAAAATCGGCTCTGCCGGCCTGGATGTGTACGAAGAGGAAAGCGAATACTTCTATGAAGACCAATCGGACAAAATCATTGATGACGATACCCTGGCGCGGCTACTGTCCTTCAATAATGTCATCGTCACTTCGCACCAGGCCTTTTTCACACGCGAGGCACTGGCAAACATTGCTTCGACAACGTTACAGAACATCAAAGATTTTATGAACCATAAGCCACTGGAAAATGAGGTCAAAGCATAGTTCCCACTCATTTACAAATTATTAGACATCGGTTTTAAAACTTTATAACTTTCCAAAGCGTTACTAGTATATAAACCATTTTAAGAAAAGGAATAAATTATGAAAAAAGTTATAGACAAATCAGACAGCAGAGGTCATTCCCTATATGATTGGCTTGACAGCCACCACACCTTCAGTTTCGACGAGTATTACAATCCCCGCCGGATGAATTTCGGCGCCTTGCGTGTACTGAACGACGACCGTGTGGCTCCGGGAAAGGGCTTCGGCACACATCCTCATAAAAATATGGAAATCATCTCCATTCCCCTGAAAGGGAAACTGAAACATGGGGACAGTCATCAGAACAGCCGCGTCATCACTCCGGGAGATATACAAACCATGAGTGCCGGCACCGGCATCTACCACAGCGAAATGAACGGCAGTGACACTGAAGCGGTAGAATTCCTGCAAATCTGGGTGATGCCCGAAAAGCTGAACACACCACCCGCATACCAGGACTTCGACGTACGTCCACTTCTGCGCAAAAATGAAATGGCACTAATAGTATCCCCTGACGGCGATGCTCCTGCCAGATTGCTACAACAGACCTGGTTCTCTATCGGTGAAATAGAAGCCAGAAAGAAGATTGACTACCACATGCACCAATCGCATTCCGGTGTCTACATCTTCGTAATGGAGGGTGAAGTCAAAGTGGACGGCACAATACTCTCACGCCGTGACGGAATGGGAGTATACGAAACCGGCAGTTTTGAGCTGGAAACATTGAAAGACTCTCACATTCTCTTCATAGAAGTACCGATGTAGCGTGCTTTTGCATAAAATAACAGCTTAAACCGGAAGTTTGTGTAGCGTTTTTTGTAATATTGCGCTATAATTCAATCCGTAAATGAAACTTGATTACATCTACCATAGCGGCTTCGCGATTGAAGCGGACGGAGTGACGGTCATTATCGATTACTATAAAGATTCCTCGGAAGAGGTTTTCAATAAAGGTATCGTGCACGACTATCTCTTGGAAAAGCCGGGCGTACTCTACGTACTATGCTCGCATTTCCATCCCGACCACTTCAATCGCGAAGTTCTTTCATGGAAAAAACTGCGGCCCGACATCCGCTACATATTCTCCAAAGACATCCTGAAGCACCGCCGCGCCTCAGCGGAAGATGCCACCTACATCAATAAGGGCGACACCTACGAAGACGAACATATCCGTATCCAGGCCTTCGGTTCTACCGATGTGGGTATCTCCTTCCTGATAGACCTGCAGGGCAGGCGACTGTTCCATGCCGGTGACCTAAACAACTGGCACTGGAGCGAGGAATCTACTCCGCAGGAAATACGCAAGGCCGAAGGTGACTTTCTGGCCGAAGTGAGAGAGCTGCAGCAAACTGCACCTGCCGTAGATGTAGTCATGTTTCCGGTGGACAGCCGTATCGGAAAAGATTATATGCGTGGAGCAGAACAATTCGTGGAACGAATAAAAATCACTATATTTGTACCGATGCACTTCAGCGAAGATTATCAGGGAGGCAACGCCTTCCGGCAGTTTGCCGAGAGCAAGGGATGCCGCTTTCTGAGCATTGCACACCGTGGTGAAAGTTTCGAACTCCCCAACTTGTAGCCCATAATTCGTAAATTAATAATTAAAACACATACTATTATGAAAAATTTGACACAACTTCTTTTTACACTGTTTTGCCTTTGTCTGCCGGCCATGCTGCAGGCGCAGGATAAGGACGACAGTAAATATCTGGCCGGTGCTGTTCCCGAGGTGGACGGCAAAGTGGTATTCACCAAAGAGTTCAGCATCCCCGGCATGTCTCAGGATGAAATCTACGAACGTCTGCTCGGCTGGATGGATGCCCGTCTGAAAGAGAATGAAAATACCAGCCGTGTAGTATTCTCAGACAAAGAGAAAGGACAAATTGTAGGTATCGGGGATGAATGGATTGTATTCAGTTCTACGGCTCTGTCATTAGACCGTACCAAAATCCTTTACCAGCTGACTGTGACCTGCCAACCCGAAAAGAGCGTGCTCGAAGTAGAAAAGATACGGTTTAACTACCGCGAAGGAAAAGAAAAATATACCGCCGAGGAGTGGATTGTAGACAAGTATGCCTTGAACAAGGCGAAGACCAAACTGGTACGCGGACTTGCCAAGTGGCGCAGAAAAACCGTAGACTTCGTTGATGACCTTTGCCTGGGAGCAGCAGAAGCATTGAGCGCCACCACTGCCAAAGCTCCGGTAGAAGAAAAGAAGGAAGAAAAGAAAGAGGTGAAGGCTGTCGTCAATTCCGGTCCGACGGTAATCACCCCGAAGAAACAAGTTACCGTGGAACCTGCCCAGGCTGCTGAAAAGGCATCCGAAGGCATCGTGAAAGATGCCCAAGTCATCGAAGTGCCCCAAGTCAAGAAACCTGCCGCACTGGTTCCTGCCCAAAAGAGCCAGCAGCAAGAATACAAAACCATAGCCCCCGAGCAATTGTCAGCCGATGCCATCCAGACCGGAGCAGGCAAATTGGTTATCGTCATCGGCCAAGAGCCTTTCAACATGACCATGATGACAGCAAACTCCGGAGGTTCTTTGGGCAAAGTCAACGGCAAACCAGTTGTATTCAGCATACTGTCGCCCGACCAGCCGTATGAACAAATGGAAAAAGCAGAAAGCTATACCATCCGTTTCTATCCTACGGGACAGACAGAGCCTACGGTCATTCTGGAATGTAAGAAGCTGCCTTCACCGGCAACGATGGAAGGTATGCCACGCACGTATGTAGGCGAAATTCTGAAAGCAATGGTCAAATGACCGCACACGCAGACTGCAAATTGTAAATAATCAAATCAGGAATAAACAAATGGAAATAAAAAGTAAATTCGACCATTTTAATATCAATGTCACCAACCTGGAACGTAGCATCGCATTCTACGAAAAGGCACTGGGGCTGAAAGAACATCATAGGAAAGAGTCGTCCGACGGCTCTTTCACTTTGGTCTATCTGACCGACGGCAGTACCGGCTTTCTGCTGGAACTGACCTGCTTGAAGGAGCACCCACAAGCCTACGAATTAGGAGAGAACGAGAGTCACCTCTGCTTCCGCGTATCCGGCAATTACGACGCCATACGCCAATACCATAAGGAAAACGGATGGGTATGTTTCGAAAACACAGCAATGGGACTGTACTTTATCAATGACCCGGATGACTATTGGATTGAGGTACTGCCGGAGAAATGATATTTTACATCACTAAAACAACGAAATATATGAGTATAGAAGAAGCGATGATGGGTGGTATTGTCTTCAAAGGCAAAAAGGACAAACCTAAAGAAGAAAACAAGATAAAGACCAAAGCCAAGAAGAAAACCTACATTACCGGGCAACACGGTTCCGCCTCAGCCAAAATGAAAGCAGAAATCCGCCGCAAACGCGCTAACAGACATAAGAAATGATAAATACAGCCTTATTGCCTGCCGACAAGGACCCGATGGGCGCAGCCATAGCCGATTACTTTAAACGGCATAAAGCCGACCGCCTACGCGTGTTCTCTTCACAATTCGATGAGGACGAAATTCCCGTCGAAGAGCTATTCCGCACAGAAAAGCAAATGCCCTTGCTGGAGCGTACTGCTCTGCAAATGGCGACCGGAAAGATTCTGGATGTGGGTGCCGGTAGCGGTTGCCATAGCCTTGCCCTGCAAGAAGCCGGAAAAGAGGTCCATGCCATCGACATTTCCCCGCTTTCCGTGGAGGTGATGAAGCAGCGAGGTGTGCGTAGCGTGTCACAAACCAATCTGTTCAATGAACAGTTTGCCGATGAATACGACACTATCCTGATGCTGATGAACGGTTCCGGCATTATCGGAAAGTTGGAGAATCTGCCTGATTTTTTCCGGAAGATGAAGCTGCTGCTCCGGCCTGGAGGCTGCGTTTTAATGGATTCCAGCAACCTGAGCTATCTGTTCGAAGAGGAAGATGGCAGTATTGTTATCGACCTTGCCGGTGATTACTACGGAGAGGTAGACTTCCAGATGCAATACAAGAATGTCAAAGGAGACTCCTTTGACTGGCTCTACATCGACTTCCAAACCCTGAGCCTTTATGCTGCCGAAAACGGCTTTACTGCAAAACTGGTGAAAGAGGGTACACATTATGACTATCTTGCCAAACTATCCCGACAAGCATAAAATGAAGTGCCCCCTAAAAGTTAGACAAAAACTTTTAGGGGGCACTTCTTTTTTTTATATCTTGCCTATGCCTGCTATTCAGAAAGCATCCCGTCAATCTCCTTCACCAGAGAAGCAAATTCTTCAGGGTTATACAAACGTGTCAGCTTCACAATACGCCCTTCCTTATCAATTAGGACATTGCGTGTGATGCCTGCCTTGCGGAGCGCATACTTCGCAAATATATCCGCTCCCGGGTCCAGCCCCAAAGGATAGGTCACTCCGGTTGACTTACCAAAAGCAATCACTTTCTCCAACGGCTCGTCACGGTCGATGCCAATCAGCATAAAATCCGGATTCGACTTATGCTTCAGCCATATATCCTTCTCAATGAAAGGCATCTCCTTACGGCATACCCCACACCAGCTCGCGGTAAACTGCAACATGACCACCTTCCCACGAAGTCCCGAAAGGGTAATGCTTTTCCCATCCGTCAGCTTCACTGTAAAATCTGGAGCCATCTCCCCTACCTTAACGATGTAGCCGATACTGTCCGCCACTACATCCTGCGCCTTGCCTGCCATGCTGCACATAGCAAACAGACAGAAAATCAGAAATCCAACTTTTTTCATTTTATTCAATCTTTAATAAGTAAGCTGTAACTATTCAGCGAATGATATTTTATAGAATGGGCAAACAATTCCCTATAACAAAAAACTCCGAAACACTTTTAAAAAGCAGTTTCGGAGTTTTATTCTTCGAGGTACCTGGCAGATTCGAACTGCCGTACACGGTTTTGCAGACCGCTGACTAAGCCACTCATCCAAGGTACCGGTTCTTACAAGAACTCTTTATTTCTCGTTTGCGGATGCAAAGGTAGCACTTTTTTTGAAACTACCAACTATCCGCAACAACTTTTCTTCTTTTTTTTCGTCACTCCACTGCACTCCGCACGCTTCTTATCATACAAATTCTTTAGTTCACAGCCACTTGCACAACTATCACACGGATTACCATTTTCTTTGACCCGATGAGAAAAAGAATAAATACTCATGCCAATCCGCACAGCGCAGAGCAACAACAATAAGGCTACTACCCACTCCTGCCAACTATTCATCATAAAAACAGACCTCCTATCTGATAAATTGCGAAAGACATCAGCCAGGCCAGCGCAGTAGTATAAAGCCCCGCAAACACGGCCCACTTCCAACTGCCCGACTCCCCTTTAATGGCTGCCAACGTGGCGATGCACGGAAAATAAATCAGCACAAACACCATGTAACCGAAAGCCACCAGGGGCGTTATCGGAATGCGTTCACCCAAGCTTACGGCATCTGCCTCGGCATCGTCGGCATAAAGCACTCCGAGCGTGCTTACCACCAGCTCCTTGGCGCCCACGCCGGAAAGGATGCCGATGCCCAGCTTCCAGTCGAATCCCAACGGTTCGATGACCGGTTCCATGGCTTTACCAATCCGGCCGATGTAGGAATTCTCCTGCTGTTCCGTCACACTTTCATATTCATCGTGGTTGGGATAATATCCCAATGCCCAGATAACGATGGATGCCACCATAATGATGCCTCCCATCTTGCGGAGATACTGCGCCCCCTTCTCCCACGTATGGCGGAAGATGGCCTTGGACGTCGGCATACGATAAGGCGGCAGCTCCATGACAAACGGCGTATCGTCTCCTTTCACCAGAAAGCGGCAGAAAAGACGTGCCATGACCACTGCCAACAGAATGCCGATGGCATAGATTACTAACAGCACAAAGCTCGCATTGTTCGGGAAGAAGGCGCCTACCAGCAATAAATAGATGGGTAGACGAGCGCTGCACGACATCAGCGGATTGATGAGCATCGTCACCAGACGGCTCTTGCGGTTCTCAATGGTACGCGAAGCCATAATGGCGGGCACATTACACCCAAAGCCCATAATCAGCGGAATGAAAGACTTTCCATGCAGCCCCATTTTATGCATAATCTTATCCATAATGAAAGCGGCACGTGCCATATAGCCCGAGTCTTCCATCAAGGAAATAAAGAAATAGAGCAACAGAATATTCGGCAGGAAAACAATGACACCGCCCACACCTCCGATAATACCATCCACCAGAAGGTCCTTCAGCGGTCCTTCGGACATGTTGTTGCATATCAGGTCGCCCAATTCGCCTACCAGCCATTCAATCCCCTGCATAGGATAGTCGCCCAGCACAAAGGTGCCTTCGAACATCAGATAAAGGAAAAGGAAGAAAATGGGATAACCCCATACACGGTGAGTAACGATTGAGTCTATGATTTGAGTAGTGCGCGACGTATCCTGATGATTGTCCACATAGGTCTCGCGCAGGGCACCGGCTATAAAACCATACTTGGCATCGGTGATGGCCTGCTCGCTCTCCTCGTTCACCACCTCGGCAATCCGTGCCTCTTCCCGGTCGCGGACAGCAAGAATCTCCTTTCCATTGGGCAACTCCTCCACAATCTTTTTCAAGTCTTCGTCGTTCTCCAGCAACTTGATGGCAAGGAAACGCGTGGAATATTTGTGGCGGATGTTCTCATTGACGCTGATGACGCGCTTCACCTCCTCAATGCTACGTTCCAGCTCGGGACCGTGATTGATATGGATATGACGGTAGAAGCCACGCGGCTGTTCTATCTCTTCTTTATGGCTGCCGAAGTCATGGTCGGGAACATACTCCTGATGCCAGCTGCGAAGGTCACTCAATATCTCGCTGCGCATCCTGCCCTTATGGTCGAGGAAGTCGCCGCCTTCGTAAATATTGATAATCACATGGAACAGCTGTTCAATGCCTTTTCCGCTACGGCTGACCGTAGGCAACATCGGAACTCCGAACAACTGGCTGAGCTTTACATAGTCCAGCGTGTTTCCACTGGCTTCCAGCTCATCGTACATGTTCAGTGCAATCACCATGCGCACGTTCATGTCAATCAGCTGGGTGGTGAGATAGAGATTGCGTTCCAGGTTGGAAGAGTCCACAACATTGATAATGATATCCGGCGTTTCATTGATAATGTGCCGGCGGACATAGATTTCTTCAGGGGAGTAGGCCGAGAGGGAATAGGTTCCGGGAAGGTCGACAATACGGAAGTGGTAACCTTGGAAATCAAAATACCCCTCCTTGGCATCTACCGTAACGCCACTGTAATTGCCCACATGCTCGTGCGAACCGGAAGCGATGTTGAAAAGAGAAGTTTTACCACAGTTGGGATTTCCCACCAAAGCCACATTTATGGTGCGGCGTTTGCCGAGGGCCAGTTGCTTCAGCTCATCTTCGCCCAGATGCATGTTTTCGCCCAACCCCTCGTGGTAATCGGGCTGCACAGCCTGCTCCTTAGCTTCCTGCTCACTGATAATCTCTATCATCTCAGCCTCCTGCCGACGAAGAGAAATCTCATATCCCATTACTTTGTATTTGATAGGGTCGCGTAGTGGGGCATTCAGCAAGACCTCCACTGTTTTACCTTTAATAAATCCCATTTCCACAATCCGTTTGCGGAAACCACCGTGTCCCAGCACTTTTACGATTACACCTTTTTCACCGGTATTCAATTCGGACAAACGCATAGTCTTTCTGCCTTTCTTTTCTATTTTGGGGGCAAAGATAATACTTATGTCCGCAAGGCACAAATAATTTAGAATGTTTTTAAATAAGAGACACTAAACAATAATGCCCAGAAGGCAAAACACTACTTCCAGAGATACTAAATCGTAACTTCACCACACCTTTGTTCTTTTCTTACCACAGCTGTGGTAAGAAAAGAACAAAGGTGTG